>ENA-ORNF01000062-ORNF01000062.1-human-gut-metagenome-genome-assembly--contig:-NODE-62-length-94320-cov-8.169586_pt1 | contig 94320 bp, 51 predicted proteins | sample MGYA00242110_ERZ509012 | MGnify/ENA primary metagenome ERZ509012 (study PRJEB26280, sample SAMEA2338714) | human gut metagenome | biome: human gut; feature: human-associated habitat; material: faeces... | reverse complement strand
ATTTATTATTATATATATTATATCATATATTTTAATATAATTCAATATTATTTATCTTCCAAAACAGCCTTGATTCTTCTGACACCAGAAGATGAAGCTTCTTCTTTCTTGATTTTGAAATGTCCCAAAACTCCAGTGTGTTCAACGTGTGGACCCGTGCAAATTTCTTTTGAAACATTTCCAATTGTATAAACCGAAACGACAGCTGGATAACGTTCAATAAACTGATGCTCTGCCCCAGCCTTTACAGCATCTTCTTTTTTCATTTCTTCACGAGTTACAGTGAAATCTGCCTTGATCCAGCTGTTTACAAGATCTTCAGCCTTTTTAATTTCTTCGTCTGAAAGTTTATGGTCACAAGCAAAGTCAAAACGAAGACGTTCTGCATTGATGTTTGAGCCCATTTGGTGCGAAGTTTCACCAACAACTTGTTTAAGTGCAGCATTCAAAAGGTGTGTTGCTGTGTGATATTTTGTTTCAATTTCCCCAGTTGAAGCAAGACCACTTTTTGCTTTTTCTGCACTTGCTTTTGCAAGTTCTTGATGCTCTTTAAGTGCAACTTCATATCCTTGTTCATCAACACTATAGCCAAGTTCTTTTGCCATTTCAATTGTCATTTCAATTGGGAAACCATAAGTTTCATAAAGTCTGAAAGCAGCCTTTCCGCTTATTGTTTTATCAGCTTCAGTTTCCTTATATTCTGGATTGTTCTTTTTCAAAAATTCAACTTTTCTTTGAAGTCCAGAAACAAGTTTATCAAATTCTTTGTTTCCTGTTTCAATGGTTTTAAGGAATTTGTCAACTTCTGCCTTGATTGAAGAAAGAATATATTCTTCTTTTTCTTTTAAAAGTGGATAGCTGTCTTCATAGACATTTTCAATATAAATTTTTGCAACGTCAAGAAGTTTGTCTGGATCAAGATTAATCTTCTTTGCATGACGAATTGCACGGCGAAGAAGTCTTCTTAAAATGTAGCCTGCACCAACATTGCTTGGCAAAATTCCGTTAACATCACCAATAAGCATAACACCAGTTCTCATATGGTCAACAATAATACGCATTGATCTTGTTGTTTCTTCATGCTCACCATATTTTACACCAATCTCTTTCTCCAAAAATGCAAGAACATCGGTGAAAAGGTCGGTTTTATAACCATCAGTCAAGCCGTTAACATACATGAGCAATCTTTCAAAACCAAATCCAGTGTCAACGTTTTTGTTTTTAAGTGGAGTTACACTTCCGTCTGGCAACTTTTTATATTGCATATAAACATCGTTTCCGATTTCTACCCATCTTCCACACTCACATGTCACATCGCATTTGTCACCTTTCTCGCAAGGCTTATCATAGCGAGGATAGAACCATTCATTATCTGGGCCACAAGGAGTGTTCACAGTTCCTGGCAAATCCCACCAATTATCTTTCAAGAAATAGATGTTTTCTCTTTTTACACCCGCATTAACCAAGCATTCAACTGCTTCATCATCTTTCGCAACAACATCGTTGCCTGCAAAAACAGTTGAACAAATCTTGTTTGGGTCAAAACCCAGTTCTTTTGTTAAAAATTCAAAAGACCAAGCAGTTTTTTCTTTTTTGAAATAGTCGCCAAGGCTCCAGTTTCCCATCATTTCGAAAAATGTGAAATGGCTTTCGTCACCAACTTCATCAATGTCGATTGTTCGAACACAACCTTGAACATTGCAAAGTCTAGTCTTTCCGCTTGGGTGCTTTGCACCAAGAAGATATGGCATGAGTGGTTGCATTCCTGCAACGTTGAACATTACACCAGTTGAGCCATCACCGATAAGTGAAACAGCACCAATGTCAACATGTCCACGTTCTTTATAGAAATTTAACCATTTCTCTCTAAGTTGTTTACTTGTGATTTTCATTTTATTTCCTTCTTTTTATTGTGGTCTATATGAGTCTTTAAGTCCAACAACTTGGTTGAACACAAGGTTATCCTCTGTCGAATCTTTATTGTCAAGAGCATAATAACCATTTCTCATAAATTGATATCTATCTTCAAAATTATAATCAATCAAGCTTTCTACAAGTGCTTTTTTGTTGATGTCCACACTGTGCTCGTTGATTTTGATTTCATCTTGAACAGTTCTTTCGTTTGTTGAAGCACTTTCTTCATCTGCAAGCAAATTATAGAAAGTTCTGACTTCGCAAGGTTTTGCATATTTTGCATTAAGCCAATGGATTGTTCCTTTAACCTTAACTTGACTTCCGCTGCCAGATTTTGTTGACTTATCATATTCAGCATAAACGGTTTTAACACTTCCGTCTTCATTCAAATCATAGCCAGTGCATTTAACGATATATGCCCCAAACAAGCGAACCATGTTTCCAACATACATGCGATAATATTTTGGTGGAGGAGTAATTTCAAAATCACTTCTTTCAATATAAAGTTCTCTGCCAAAATAATATTTACGTTTTGTTGATTCTTCTTTTTGTGGATAGTCTGTAAGTTCAATCTCTTCGTCTTCACCCTCATAGTTAGTGATAACAAGTTTAATTGGATCAAGAACAGCCATAACTCTTTTTGATTTTTCATTAAGAGTGTTTCGAATGAAATGGTCAAGCATGCTTCTTTCACAAACTGTTGTTGTTTTTCCAAATCCTGCAGCACGAACAAAATCAATCAAACTTTCCGGCAAAACACCACGACGGCGAAGCCCACGAAGAGTTATAAGTCTTGGATCATCAAAACCCCAAACAACTCCTTCTTCAACAAGTTTTTTAATGTTTCTTTTTCCTGAAATTGTGTTTTTAATCATAAGGTTTGAATATTCAATTTGTCTTGAATGATTTGGCAAACCACTATTTTCAACAACCCAATTATAAAGTGGACGATGGTCTTCAAATTCAAGACCACAAATAGAGTGTGTAACCCCTTCCAAACAGTCGTCAAGTGGGTGTGAAAAGTCATATGATGGATAAATGTTCCAGCTTCTTCCAATTCTTTGATGATTGAGATATTGAATTCTATAAATTACTGGGTCACGCATGTTCATGTTTGGTGACGCCATATCAATTTTTGCACGAAGACAACGTGATCCTTGTTCAAACTCACCATTCTTCATGCGTTCAAAAAGGTCAAGGTTTTCTTCAACCGAACGGTTACGATATGGACTGTTTGTTCCTGGCTCTGTAAGTGTTCCACGAGTTGCAGAAAGCTCTTCTGGAGAAAGGTCGCAAACATAAGCTTTTCCTTCTTTGATAAGCTTTACAGCAATCTCATAATTTTGCTGAAAATATTCGGTTGCATAGTGAATTGCATTCCACTTATATCCAAGCCAAAGAACATCTTCTTGAAGAGCATCAACAAACTCTTGCTTTTCCTTGATTGGGTTTGTATCGTCATATCGAAGGTTGCAAATTCCGCCATATTTAAGGGCAGTTCCATAGTTTAAAACAATGTTACGAACATGTCCAATGTGTAAATATCCACTTGGCTCTGGTGGGTGACGGGTTTGAATTCCTCCATGAATTTTTCCAGCCAAAATGTCTTTGTTAATTTCATTTTCAATAAAGTTAGTTGCCTCAATAGGCGCTGCTTTTTTAATTTCCATATAATTTTTCTCCTGATAAAATGCTTTTAAAAAATGTCTGTTAAATCATCTATATTTTCTTTCACTTCAACAATTTCGCCCGTTGGGGCTTGGCTTTCATGCATCTTATCATAGGCATCTTCAATTGATTTTTGATTTGCATCACTTGCAAGGTTTGCAAAGCTTACACGACTTCCAACCCAAGCAAGTGGAATGTTTGCAAGTTCACCATTACGGTGTTTTGCAATTATAAGTTGAACGGTATAATTTTTTGGTTTTTCTTGTAGCTCACCTGATCCAGCATTTGCAGGGCTTTCTTGATCTGGACGATGAATGAACATTACAATGTCGGCATCTTGTTCGATCGCACCAGATTCACGAAGGTCAGAGAGCATTGGCATTTTGCTTTGACGTTGCTCAACTGCACGAGAAAGCTGTGACAAAAGAATTACTGGAACATTGATTTCCTTTGCCAAAATCTTCATTTTACGAGATATTTCTGAAACTTCGGTTTGACGATTGTCAGACTTAGAATCGGCAGTCATAAGTTGCAAATAGTCAATCATGATAAGGTCAAGACCCTTTTCACGTTTGAGTTTTCTGCATTTTGAAAGAATTTGGTTTGGAGTATTAAGCGAGTTATCATCTGCATATATTTTGCAAGAAGAAAGACGTTTGTGCGCTTTCCAAAGTTTTGTCCAATCGGCTTCGGTAAGTTCACCATGAAGAGCTTTTGTCATGTCAACATTTGCAACCGAGCAAAGCATTCTTTGTGCAAGTTGTTGCTTGCTCATTTCAAGAGAGAATACGGCACATTTTGCGCCCGCTTCAAGAGCAGCATTTGAAACAATGTTCATTGCAAGAGAAGTTTTACCAACAGAAGGACGAGCGGCCAAAAGGATAAGGTCGGATTTTTGAAGCCCGTTTGTGATTCGGTCAAGTTGATAGAACCCAGTTGGAACTCCACGAACTTTTCCGCCGTCTTTGTGAATTTCTTCAAAGTTTTCCATAACGTCGGTGAGCGATGCAGCAAGACTTTCAAGTGCAGTTGATTGTCCTTTTTCGGCAATTTCAAAAATTGCTTTTTCGGCAAAGCCAAGAGCATCATCACTTTCAGAAGAATATGCTTTTTCAGTGATTTTGTTTGCAGCCATTATAATTTGTCTTAATGTTGAATTCTTTTTCACAATGTCAACATATGACGAATAATATGCAGCAGAAGGCAAAACGTTTGTAAGGCTTGTTAAATATGACACCCCACCAATTGCACGAAGTTTGTCTTTTGTTTGCAAATAGTCTGAAAGCATAACAAAATCTACAGGCTTGTTTTGTGCATAAAGAGCAAGCATCGCCTTGAAAATTTCTTGGTGCGCTTCAGAATAAAAATCTTTTTCATTAAGACGTGCCAAAATATTGACAGCGGCTTCTTGGTCAATCATTGCAGAACACAAAACACTTTGTTCTGCTTCCAAATTGTTAGGCATGATCTTTGCATTTAAAACTTCTTTCTCTTTTGCCATGTTTCCCCACCTGTATATAATAATATATTTTAAGTATAAATTCATTTATCATTCATGTCAAGTCGTGGCAAAACATTTTGTTTATCTTGGCAAACGAATTTTTAATTTGCGATTTGTTTTTGCATTATTGTTCTAATATTTTTATATTGATTTTTCTTTTATTTTTTAGATTTATAAGCTTGTTTAATTGACACATTTTTCGCAAAAACTTTACATCTTGTTAACTTTTTGCGATTAAAAACGTGTTTCATGAATTTTTATATGTTGCTTAAAATGTTTTATAAATTTTTCTATATTGTTAAACCTGTTTTAGGGCAAGATTTATGTTCAGAAGGAAAAAACAAAAAAATTCCAGGCAGGAGTTTACTTGGCGTAAATGACTGTCTGGAATTTTTGCAGATTTTTTACTTGTGGGCATAAAGGTTGCCCTAAAACCTAGCCGATGACAAACAAAGGCTTAACCCTTAATTTCGAACGATCCATTCTGAAACCTTCTATGCGCCCGTCGTTGCTGATTTTCATTGACACGCCATAGTTTGAAAGAGTTTTTGCGGCGGCAAGACGTCCACCACCGGTTGAACCAGCCTCAATTTTAATAATTGCACCGACAGCCAAAATGTTGCCGTCATAATCAATGATTGTTGCACCATCAATTGCAATAAGCTCTTGGCGAAGTTTTCTTCCAAGTTCTTGAAATTTTCGTCCGTTTATGATTTTGATAAGGTTTGCTGATTTACTGCATTTTTCTTCGGTTAAAAATTTTTCAAAAGGCTCAAATTCTTCTGAATTTTCTTCATCTGGCAAATGGAAAAATGATTGATCAATGATCTGCTGCATTTTAAAGTCATAACAATCTTTAAAAAGCATATCAGCAGCATCAATATGTTTCAAAACATTATATCGATCATTGCTGTTAACGTGAACTAAGCAACCACCATTTCTTGCAAAAGAAGTGTCAAGCGCTGAAAGATAGATTGCTTTTCTGAGTTCTTCAACTTCACCAGCTCTGTCTGCAAGTTTGCTTATGATTTCTTCATGTGAAAAACAAACCCAAGCGCCATTTCTCTTTGCAAACAAAAGTTGTTTGTCTTTAAACACCAAAATGTCGCCTTCTTCAATAAGGCACACACCAATTTTTGCACCTGTGCAAAGGTTTGCAAGTTTCAAATATTCATATGGTGCGAGCAAGTCTTCTTTAACAACTGCCGAGAAATTTTGATAACCCGCCAAATAGCCATCGGCATAAAGTTCAATTCCGGTGTTTTGACCATCAGACAAAAGCGCAACAAAATCACGTTTCAAAATGTGATCAATGTGCATGTTTAAGCTTGTTCCCTTCGGAGCATTTTTTCCGTTTATAATAAAACCAAAAGTTGCCTTGTTCCCCTCATAGGTTCTAAGGCTCCATTGTGTCACCGCTGTGAGCAAATGATCAAGAGTGTTACGAGCTTTTGTTGTCAAGGCTTTACAAATTGAATGTTGCGCAACTTGGCTTTCAATGCCATGCATATATTCTTTATCAAGATTGGCTTTGAAAATGTGATGCATTTCATCAATAATTGACTTTACAAGCGAAATTTCAAAAGCCTTAAAAGGTTGAACTCTTCGAATTATAAAACGATAATCATCATTACGGTCAAATTTTACAAGCAAAGAACCAGCGTTTCCCTGTGCAACGCATGCGTCTCTTGGACCAGACTCTTCTTCCCCAACGATTTCTGAGCCTGTAAACATAGAGAGAATGTTGTCTTCCAAAAATGTTGTAAAGCGCTCTCTTTTCATTTTTGACCCCTGTTCACAAAAACTTTTCTATATATTTATATTAGCATTATGAAAAGCGAAAAGTCACCTATTTTTTAAAGTTTTTTTATTTTTTTTCAAGATTTTTTGCGGTTTTTTATTCATTTTTTATGCGTAATTTTAAATTTTTGCAGTTTTTGACTTTTTGTTTGTTTGACAGCAATGTTTAAAAACAGTAAAATTAATACATTAAAAAAAATGAAGAGAAAAAAACATAATGAAAGAAAATGTTAAAAAAACAAAAAATAAATATATTTGTGCAAGCTGTGCCCATATTCTTGGCGAGAAAAACCAAACCCTTCCTTCGCAAGTTTTAAGTGAGTTTAATTTTTTGCAAGAAGATGGAAAAAAATGTTCAATTTGTGGACAAAAAATTTCATCAAATCAAAACACAAATAAAGACATTTTGCTTTTAGAAAGTGCACTTAAAAATTCAAAAATTAAAGTTGTTGGTTTCACCGCACCATCAGTTCGTGTTGCACTTGGTGATGAGTTTGGTTTTAAGCCTGGCGAAAACGTTGAAGGAAAAATGGTTTCAGCAATCAAAAAACTTGGTTTTTTCAAAATTTTTGACATGAACACAGCTGCCGACTTCACCGTTGTTGAAGAAGCAAAAGAATTTGAAAAAAGACTTGAAGAAAACAAGGATCTTCCAGTGTTCACAAGCTGTTGCCCTGGCTGGGTTAACTATTGCAAAAAAATTTATCCGGAACTTACAGCAAACCTTTCAACTGTGAAAAGTCCACAACAAATTTTCGGGGCACTTATTAACAACTATTTTGCAAAAAGCGAAAACCTTGAAAGCACCGACATGTTTGTTGTTTCAATTGTTCCCTGCCTTGCAAAAAAAAGTGAACTTTTAACCCCAAACATTAACACAAGCAAAGGGCTTGATGTTGACGTTGCGATTACAACAACAGAACTCGCAACAATCATCAAAAACCACAACATTGATTTTGCAAACCTTGAAGATGAGAATTTTGACAATTTCTTCGGAACTGCCAGTGGTGCCGGAGCAATTTTTGGAAACACTGGAGGAGTTACCGAAGCAATTGTTCGATCATATGGGGCAAATCTCTCTAATTGTGACAAAATGCAACTTGAATATAAAATGGTTCGTGGCCTTGAAAACATTAAAGAAGCGACAATTTCAATTGGAAACAAAAACATTTCAGTTGCGGTTGTAATTGGACTTAAAAATGTTCCAAAAATAATCCAAGAAATTAAAGATAATCCTGGCAAATATCAGTTTGTTGAAATCATGGCATGTGAAGGTGGCTGCATTGGTGGTGCCGGTCAACCAAAATGCAACTTAGAAAACAAATTTGACGTTCTTACAAAACGAGCACAAGCACTTTATGAAAGCGAAATTAAAAAGCCTGTTCGTGTTTCAATTGAAAATCCAGGGCTTTTAAAAGTTTATTCCTCATATCTTGGAGAAATTGGTGAAGCAAAAGCAAAACAACTCTTGCACCGATCCTATGAAAAATAGAAAAATCTTGTTCCCTGCCTTGATTTTGTATTGTTTTTTACAATTTAACCATTTATTTTGCACTTTTATTTAAGCAGAAAGAAATATGCATAAAATTTGATTTTGAATTTTTGTGCATATTTTTTTATGGTCGAATTTTTACAAATTTTTCAATGCCTATTGAAAAACAAATAAAATGATGTTACACTTGTTTTATCAAAGATAATATTTTTTTATTGGGGGAAAAATATGAACGATTATATTAAAGCCATCAAGAAAATGGCAGTTTCACTTTTTGGCGAAGTTGATGACCACGCCTATGACAATGAAGAACTTGAAAGCATTCTTGACAATTATTTTAGAAACATGTCACATATTTCTGAAACAAGACTTACAAAAGCTGTTGACAACTTTATTTTGAAAGGAAAGACAAAAAACTCTTGGTTCTTTTCAGACTATGCCGTTATCAAATTTAACCGAGAAGAAAAGAAAATTTTGATTGAACAACCAAACATCACCGCCGTTGCAGAAATTGCTCTTGATCCAAACGGTGTTGCAGTTGAACTTTATTCTCTTGAAAAGTTTGAAAAAGGAATTAAACTTGCAAAAGTTATAACTGGACAATTTGAAGCTTATTCATCTGAATATAACTTGACTCGTGAATATCGCTTTAAGAAAGGAACCCCTTCTTTTGAAGATTGCTATGATAAATTTATTTATCCTTTCATTTTAGAAGAAGTTGGCGATAATTTTCTTTCAAAATCTTTTGAAGAAGCAAAAAAACAAGAAATTTATAACTTCTCTGCACAAGATGATTTTAGCCATATAACATTCAGAGTTTTTGATGAAAATGGAAAGTCATCACTTGCAATCATTCACCCAGAATATAAAGATGTTGAAAAGAGACTCAGAATTCCAAAAATGCAACAAGAATTGTTCTTTATGAGTAACGGAAGATTTTATCATAAAACCATTGGAGAAATGCACACTAAACATGGTTTAAAACATTTTGAAGAGACCGGAGAAAACATTTTCCGTGGAACTCTTGGTGCTTCACTTTTCATTCTTCAAACAACAAATCCAGCAGAATATTATGGCTTCACAAACAATCCAGAACTTATCAGAAAAATGGAAGAAAAAAGAGCTGAAAGAGCAAAACTGCTTGAAAAAGAAAAACACGAACAAATGCTCAGAGAAGCTGGAAAACAAGAAGGAAAAACAAAAACAACTTCAAGAAGAAAAACAAAAACTCAAGAAAGCGAAACAACCGCACCTGTTAAACCAGAAGAAAAACCACAACCAAAGAAAAAGCAAACAGCAAAAACAATCACTGCAAAAAAGAAGGCCGCTTCTAAGAAAACAACAACACAAAAGAAAAAAACAACCGAAAATGAAAAGGGTGACGATTAAAAATTAAGATGCAAGTTTTTGCATCTTTTTTAAACAAATTGCATCTTGATTTTGCATTTTTTGTTTGATATAATATTTTTATAGGAGAAAATAAAATGTTTAACGCAAACCAATTTAAAGAAATGAGATTTAAAAAGCATTTGTCAGAAGACGACATCTTCGAGCTTATTCGCCTTCAAAACAGAGCATATAAAGACTACACTGCTTTCTGCAATACACAATGCAGCGTAGATAATAAATTTTATGACTTCACTTTAAGCAAGATTTTAAAACTTTCATATGCACAATATAAAGAAAAAAGTGGTTCAGAAGAAATTGCAACAAGATGTGCAATGGCAGACCAAGAGTTTTATGATTCTGCTTGCATGCTTGCTTTTGGAAGAAGAGCATATTATAGCGATGCCGATGTTATGACCGTTTTCGGATCACAAGACCGCTATGAAGACGTAATGAGATCTGCTCTTTTCAAAACTGCACTTATGATTCCAATCAAAGCTCGCATTCAAGAATTTAAAACAAGAGCAAAAACTGCAAAAAGTGGAGATTATGAAAAACTCGCTTATGACATTAATCGTCTTAGAGATATTTACACATTCACTTCAAAACTTGCAAATGACAGACTTAGCAACATGTATGAAGAAAACTATAGTTCTATAGACAATAATGGCAAACCAGTCCACGGCGAATTTGATCTTGATATTGTTGAATATCAAATGTATATTATCAATCAAAATCTTGCAAAGATTATAAAACTTCAAAACAAAATTGAAAAAAGACACCTTCATATCACCAAAAACAAAAGTCTTCTTTCATCGCTCAGCAAAACAACTTTTGAAAGAGCCGAAGAAAAAGAAGATCCAAGCAAAGAAGAAAGCGGCTTGGAAAATGAATAGGTTTTGAACAAACAAAAAAGAGCCTCAATTGAAGCTCTTTTTATTTTCTTATTTTTCAGTTTTTCTTTTCCTTTTTGGTTTTTCTTCATGAACCGAAACCAAAACTTCTTCTATTTTTTGTTTCTGCACAACTGAAGCGTTTCCGCCGTTAATTTCATAAACCAAGCCAGCAATGTCATCAAACTCTTCAGAATGCGTGAAAAAGATTATGGTCTTTTCTTTCGCGAGTTTCTTTATCACCTTTCTAAAATGATAAATAAAATCAGGCGATGCATCTTGTGGAAGCTCATATATCATTAAAATTGATGGGTTTGAAAGCAATGAACGTGCCATTCCTAAAAAGAATAAAATTTCACTTGATGTCACATCAATAACTTGACAATTGAACCCATCTGGAAGCCTTTCAATTGCATTAAGAATTCCAACCTTGTCGCACATTTTTCGAACATTTTCAAAACGTTTATCAGCAAGGCTCAAGTTCTCTTTGATTGTTCCACTTATAAATGGTGGGTGCGAAGAACAATAATTGATATGGTTTTTGAAAGTTTTGTCGTTATAGTCATAAAGGTTAAGGTTGTCAAGAAGAACCTTTCCACTTTTTGGTTTAATGTTTCTTCGAAGAAGGTTAAACACAAGACGTTTTCCGCTTCCACGACCGCCACGAACAATGTTTATGTCTTCCATTTTAAACGAAATGTCAATATGATCAAGAGAAATGTTCTCGCTTGTTTTTTCTTCACATGAAACATCAATAAGCCCCAAATTATATCCATTTGTGGCAGTATTAAGTTCGCCATATTTTGCAAGTTGACTGTCGCTCATTGACAAGATTGTTTCAATTCTATCAACGTCAACACGCATGTTTTCAAGTGCACTTGTTTTGTCAAAAAGAGTGTTAAGCTTATCGGTGCAAGTTGAAAGATATGGAACAATAATCAAATATACAGTCATTTCCATTGTTCCTTTCGAAACATAATACATCATTAGAGCTGCAACCGCATAAACAACAACGTTCCAAAGTGCATACCACAAATTTGCTTTTTTAGAATAGGTTGTATAATATTGATCAAAAGCTTTTGCATAGTTTTTAATGTCCTGATGAACAACATCGGAATATTTCTCTTCCCCGCCAAATTCTTTTATAAGCAATTTCCCATCGATAACTTTATTATAAGATTTAAACAAATCATCTTTCTTCTCATAACGAAGCATCATATATTTCCCAAGTTTTTTGTTGAAAAAATAATATGCAAAGAAGTTTACAACTCCAAGTGCAAGAACAATTACACCTGCAAGCCAATTTGCAATAAACACTGTTGCAAGAGTAATGACAACCTGAAATGAAAATGCAATAAAACTTGCAACTGTGTCTGGAAATTCACCAATATATGAAAGGTTGTTAAGTGCAATATTAATGATCTTTTCCTTGCTCATTTTCTTTATGCTTGAGCTTTCACAAGACATGATTTTGTCATATACTTTGCCAGTAACTTTCTCACGAACCCAACCATAATGTTTTGCATAATATTTATATTGCAAGTGAAGAGAGAAATTTCTTATTACAATTGTTGCAAGCTCTAAAAACAAAAATAGAAATGATCCTTTCCAATCTTTTGCATACATGCAGTTGATTGTTTTTGCTGCAAAAATTGTGAAAACGGTAAGAAATAAAGAATATATAACATAATAAAAAATCTGCCAAAACCAAATTCTTTTGTTTGGTTCTGCCAACCTATACCACCGTTTGAGAATGTTATCTTTATTCTTTTCCACTGCTGTTTCCTTTGGTTTTATTATATTATACCAAAAAAAATATGGCAAACAAATTTGTCAAAAAACACATGTTTTTGTATTTTTCCGCATAAAAAATGCAAAAATAGACAAGTTTGTTAATTATTTAATTGTAAAATCTTCACGAACAAGAAAACACTGAAAATTGCCACTCTTGACAAATTTTTTATTTGTTGTATAATATTTATATAATAAATTTTAAGGAGCACTTTTATGAGCAAAATTAATTTCCAAGACATGCTTGAGTTCTCACTTTATACATGCGCATATCGCCTTCAAGAAGTTATCACAGTGATTGAAGACAATCTTGAAGACCAAGAGCTTGTTGCAAAACAAATTGAAGAAATGACAGGCAAACGTCCAGAAGAAACCGAAGAAGATTTAGAACTTAAACAAGCAACAATTGCAAGTCTTAACCACAACCATGAAGCTCTTGATGAAATCAAAACTTTGATTGAAAAAAGATATGGCAAAGGCGAATTTAAAAATTGGCTTGAATACAACGATAAGTTTGTTGCATCTCTTTCATGGGACAACTATTCAGAAGTTGGCGATGCAAACGAACAATATAAAAACAAAGGTTTCTTGCTTAATTCTCCATCATATGAAGAACTTAAACACGTTTTAAAAGCAAACGGCTATCATCGTTACAGCCCAGAAAAAGAACCAGCAAACGACTAATATTCACAAAAAAAAGAAGTGGTTTTTCCACTTCTTTTTTTGTGTGCACTTTATTATTTTGAACTGCCAACACCAAAAATTGCACCCATTCCTGTTGGAATATAGATGTTTACATATTTGCTGTCTTTTGTCAAACGAGTTCCTGCATCTGCAACATTTTTGTCTGAACCTTTAATGAGAACTGCTTCGTTTTGTGGGGTTCCACTTGCGATTGCTGCGCCAACTGCTTGAGCTGTTGAAGCATCAACAAATTTTCCAGTTAAAGCATCTTGGAAATAGATATTTCCTGCTGCTGGTCCACCAGGTGTGATTGCATCTGCAAAGTTAATTTGATCCATATAGTTCTTAGATGTTTTCATCATGTCAAGACCATAAGTTGTTTCTTCATGGTCTTCACCTTTTGCATAGAATTTGTTATATGCATCTTGGTTGTCAAAGAAACGAACATAACCTTGAACGCGGCCAGTTGAAACACTTTCATTTGAAGAACTTTTTATGAGAGCGACAAGGTCAAACACTTCATATTTCTTTGATGTTCCGCCCTCGTCGATATCTTTTGTTCCGTGGCTTAAACTCTTTCCGATTTTTGAATTTTCAACAGCATAAATTGCTCTGTTTGCTTGTGAAATTTGAGTGATAATGTCTGTTGCGCCATAGTTGATAAGCCATGGAGAAGCAGTTGTAACTTTTGATTCGATTGTTGAATTGATAACATCAATTCTTGATATCTGTCCGCCGTCTCCGCTTGTATTTGCGTCAACATGGTCTGCAATGATTGCAGGTCCACTTGCATGTTTAAACTCACTGTCACGAATGATTGTGTGTTTTGCACCCCACATATAGAACAAGCATTGATATGAATAGTATCCACGGCAACTATCAACAACATAATTGCCTTCAAATTCACCATACTCTTCACCTAGTTCAAAGAAATATCCAATATAGAAATTGTTTGAAATTGTGTTATTTCCTTCAAAATTTATAGAATGATTTTTCATCATAAGCAAACCGCCAGAGTTTGCAATTGATTCTTTTGGATCTTCTGAAAGACCACCATTTCCAACAAAAGCAACATTCTTCCAGTTGACTGTTGTTTGTTTTGTGAAATTTTTGTTTTTATTCGCTTTGCGATTATAGAAAGCACAGAAGTGTGAAGTGATGATTTTTTCTTTTTCAACGTCAACAAGTTTGTTTGCTTCTTTAAATTCACCAACCATTTTTGGGAAAGCACTGAAATCTACTGTAAAGAAGTTGCCAATAAATTGGAATTCATCTCCATCACTAATGAAACGTTTATAAAGTCCATAACCATTTCTGTCAATTGTTGTTCCCAGCAATGCTTTTTGTTTATCAGCACTGAAACTGCTGAAGTTTTCGCTGTTTTTATTCCAGAAAACTTCTGCTGGAACATCGTTTCTTGTAACTGAAATGTCACTTTGCAAGATAACAGCATTGATAGTTTTTCCAGCAACGCCTGCTTCTTGTTTGATTGCAGTCCAATCAAATACTTTTTCATTTCCTGCTGTTGAGTTGTCATATGCAGAAAGTTCTTTTGCAGTGTAAACGTTGAAAGCATCAATAACTTTCACTTCTGCGGTGAAAGAAACGTTTGCTTCTTCCATTCCTGCTGCTGGGTTTGCCGCTTTAACATTAATGCGGAAAGCCTCTTCTTTGGTTGCTTTGTCTTTAAAGTTGAAAGTTGCATCTTCTGTGTTGATTGTCATATAGTCTGCGACATCTTCTTTTGAGAGAACAACCCAGTTTGAATATTTCAAAACTGAAACAGTTACAACTGTTCTAACCTTTTTAAGACCGGTTAAACGGTTTCCTTCAAGGTCAACACCAGTTGCTTTAATGCGGAAATGGAAAGTGTTTTCAGTTCCGGCATAGAGATAATCGTTATGGTTGATGAATTCGATTCTCTCGTTTCCTGTTGCGTTCTTCTTTGCATTGAACTCTTGAACAAGTTCACTTTCAAGGCTGATTACTGAAACAACGTCTGCTTCAGAAGCAACAACAGTAATTTCCACATCAAAAGAATAGTTTTCTTTTGAATAGGTGATTGTCAATTTTTTTGTGCCAACAGTTGCAGTGTCAACATTTGAAAAACTAAGGTCGGCTGCTGTAACTTCTTTGGTTGTTTTATCTTTATAGGTCAAAACAACTTCAGTTGCGCTTGTGTCAACTGTTTCACCTTTAACTACGGTTGTGATCAAGGTTCCGTTTTTTACAACTGCAGAAACAATTGGATTTTTTCCACAAGCAACAAAACCAAACGCACAAACGAAACAAATTGCAATCATTGTAAAAATTTTAGCAAATTTTTTCATTTTTTGTTTTTTCTCCTTTTTGTATTTTTATATATAAAGTGCACTGCACATTATACCAAATTCATTATGCCTTAACCCAAATGTCAACAGTGTCGAACACACTTGTTCCGTCGGTTGACATGATTTTCAGAGTAAAATAGCATGGACCCGAAAAGAGCATAAGTCCAAGTTCGTTTCCCTTTTCGTCGGTCATCATTGTTACACGAGTAAGTTCGCGGTTATAGATATATTGAACCTTTTTAACGGTTGCATTGTCTGGATATACTCTGTGAGAGATATATAAAATTGTTCCGGTTGCAGAACCCGAAGACGAAACCTCGCCAGGGGTTGTGAACTTTACAATTATAATTTTTCCAGACTCGTCTTCTTTCACAACAGAGTGTGCATCACTCTTGTTTGTGCATTCAATTTTTGTAACAGGAGTTGTTCCATTCACAATTACAAATTTCATTCCGAAAATTGAAATGAACATTACAGAAGCAACAAACACAATTCCAATAACAATTAAATTTATCTTTTTCATTATTGTCGCTCCTTGAAATATACTTTAACTTTGCTGAAAAACAGATATGTTCGAAAGGCAACAAACAAAACTGCAATAAACAGCATTTTCCCCCAAACAACTTCTGGATTTTCTGCCATCAAGAACCAAGCAAAAAATGCAACAAACGCAGAAATTAGATAGGCATAAAGGAAACTGCGAATGTCGTTTGGGTCACGATAGTGTCCGCCGGTTGTTTGATATTGTTGGGTTTGAGGGTTCATCACGTCTTGCTCTGCACTCATGAACAAATGAGCAATATAGAAAAGCAAAATTGTAAAGAACACCAAAGTTGCATCACTATTTGAAAGCCCAATGAACTTTGACATTATGATAACAGTTGTCAAAAGCGAAAGAACCATACAAATTCCTTGGAAAACAAACTTTCCGCAAACCATTTCATAATATGATTTTGGATTGGTTTTCAAAAGATAGCTTGATGCGCCTTCTTCGCTGTATGCATGAGCAATATTAATTGATGACGAAAGCGTCATTATCATGATAAGTAAAATGTTGAAAATGAAACCCATTTGCATTCCTGCATAGCGGGTGTCCATTGCTGTGATGATTTTGTTCAAAAGCAAAACTATAAGTGGCATGCCGATAACTGATGTCAAAAGTCCATAAAACTTGTCGCTTGTGCGATAGGTCAAGACAATTTCCTTTTGAATCATTGACAAAAATCCGTTTGTCTTTTTGTTGTGAAGGGTTTTGTTCACCTTCTTTTTGCGATATTCAAATGGTGTGCTTGTCATTTTGAAAAACAATGGTTGAACAAGCAAATATGCAAGCCCAAGAGTAATGGCACAAACACCAATAACCCCAAGAACCGAGAACCATTGCTCGGCAGTGAACCATGAAGTTGCAATGCTATATTGCACACCACAAACAGTTGTAATGGTATAGTAAAATGGTGCAAAGTCTTTGGTGAACTTTGTCATGAAAGTTTGAATCTCTTGGAACGTTGTTCCCCAAGAACCAATAAGGTCAAAGTTTTCAGGAATTGCATTGATTGTTAAAACCAAAAGTGTTACAATTCCGCCAATGAAAAGTGCAACCAAGATATATTCAAGCCATTTGTTGTTTTTCACAATTGTTGTGATAAGCAAAAGTGGAATTGATAAAAGTGCCCCAAGAGCAACTGGCAAAAGAGTTAAAATAAACATCATTGGAATAAGCCACAAATAATAGAACCAAGGAACCGAGTTTATCATTCCATAGGCAACGAAAAGCGGCAACAAATATGTAAGGTTGCGAATAAATTCATAAATATAGTAAACAACAAGTTTGCTTGTGAAAACTGTTGTTCGGCTTACGGGCATTGTTAGCAACACTTGGTTGTCTTTTGCAAAATAGAAAGACTTCATCATTCCAAAAACACAAACTATAATGGACAACGAATACATAAACGTGAACACAATTGTCAAAAATGTTTGTGGAATTCCCGGCAAAAGTGAAATTAATCTTAAATATGAAAGAACATAGAAGCCAACATAAATAATTGCCGTTATAACGACAAACTTCAAAAGTGTGAGAACAACTTTAAAAATAGCCTTTTTAACGCTTTTGAAAGCGGAAAAGTCTATTTTGTCTTTAAGTTGCATTTTTGTAAGGGTTAAAAGTCCTTCCATAATCTTCCTTTGTTATTTTTTGCAAGACTGAATATTTTTATTTATCTTGTTTTTTCAAGTTTTCTTTTATTTGTTTTTTTGCTTGCTTTTCTGCAAGACGTTTTGCTTTCGCTTCGGCTTTTTGTTTCTTTATTTCCGCCTTTTTCGCTTTTTCTTCTTCTCTTTCTTTTCTTCTTTCTTCCCTGCGCTGTGCCATTGTGATTGCTTTTTGTTTTTTAGCATCAGAATCGGTTGCTCTTTTAACATCGTTCTCTTCTGTGATTTTAAGATAGAACTGTTCAAGAGTTGTATCTTTCTCTACATCTTTAACAACAGCAGTTGTCAAAATGTGTCCGTTTTTGATGATTGCAATTTTATCACAAAGTTGTTCAACAATATCAATAAGGTGGCTTGAAAAGAACACAATGTTTCCATTTCTTGCATGTTCTCTCATGCACTCTTTAACTTGGAAAATGCTTTGTGGATCAAGTCCGGTGAGTGGTTCGTCCAAAATCCAAACACGTGGATTATGAACAAGAGCGCTGATAATTGCAATTTTTTGCTTCATTCCGTGAGAATAGGTTTTAATCTGGTTATCAAAAGAATCTTTAAGTTCGAAAAGTGTGATATATTTTTCAATCGCTTTGTCACGATCTTCTTTCGACACTTCATAAAGGTCGGCAATATAGTTTATATATTCTCTTCCGGTAAGTTTTTCGTAAAGTGCATAGTGATCTGGAACAAATCCAATTTGTTTTTTCGCCATTACACTTTGAGAGTCAACATCATAACCACAAACCTCAATTTTTCCGCTTGTGATTGGCTGAATTCCAACAATGCTTTTAATGATTGTGCTTTTTCCAGCACCATTATGTCCCAAGAATCCATAAATCTCGCCACCATTAATTTCAAGCGATGCATCTTTAACTGCATAAACATTGCTTGAACCATATTTTTTCGAGAAATTTTTAAGAACTAATTTATTTTTGTTTTCCAAATCTACAGGCTCCTTTTTGCTTCTTCCAGCAAGTTTTGTTTCAAGTGCAAGTTGATCAAGTTTAATTTTCTTATTTCGATCAGCAATGTCATACATTGTGTCCACAAATGAATATGCCGCTTCATATAAAAACCACATTCCAAGACCCAAGATGACATATACAACAAAGAACAAGAACTGATAGAGTGGATAGAACGTGAAAGTGAAATCTTTAATTTTAAATGTCCAAACAATATTTCGAAGGTCTTCTGCCCACTTTCCAAGTTTGTCTGCAATAAAGTCCGAGTTTATAAAGAAATAGTCAACTTCTCCATAGTTTGAGAACCATGCATTTAAAATCAGAACAAGTGCAAAATATACAGCAAAACCGACCATTGAATATTTAAACTCTCTGAGCTTTGGTCTTTCATATACACGAAGTGCAACAATCAACAGCGGCATGAAAAATGCGATATAGTGATTGATATAGAAAACCAACATTCCTGTGTCAAACAAGTTTGTTGTATCTGAATAGTTTGGCATTGCCATTGCAAGGAACGCACCAAGCACGTTTATAAAATATGTGAAATAAAACAATTTGTCCCACTTAAAAATCAAGCAAAGTGCAACAATATACATTGCGGTGTTGCAAAGGTGAAATGGCCAAGCAGTGATATCAAGAAAACTTGCAAACTTGTGGTGCAAGCTAAATGACATTAAAGTTCCAAGTGCAATAAACAAAAGAACGCCACGTTTTTCCTCTTTTTTAAGTTTTCTTAAAACAAAATAAAGGACAACAGGAATAATGAAACTAAAATATAAAATTATTCTGTGCGGAATTGTAAACGACTTTGCCTCAATTGTATAGTTAACTTTTCCAAACATCGCTTTAAGCATATATGCTGGCATTGTTGAAAGAAGAACAATCAAAATTCCAGCAATAAAACCGAAAATTTCTTTTTTAGCAATTCTTTCTTTATAGCTTTCAAGCCAAACATAAACCGAATATGCAACCATGATTCCGGCTTCAACTGAAAGAAGCATTCCACGAAGAGTTACGTGTAAAACCGCTCCAGCCCCTTCAATTGCTTGAATCAAAAGTGGCAAACAGAAAATTTTCAAAAGTGAAACAAAGCTTGCAAACCATTTTGCAATGTATGTTGCATATCTCATTTTATAAAATGGATAAAGCTCATATAAAATGACTGCAGCATAGTCAAACCAAACAAGCAAAAGCATCAGACAGGTCAGTGCTGGAGAATTGAAAACTTCACCAGAAAGGCGGGTTACTTTTTCAATAAGGTCATCACCAAGCATATATCTGAAAACAAAAATTGCAGACAAAATAAGTGAAACAACTTTAAGAGTTTTATTCTTCACATCGTCACTTTTTTTGCGCAAGATAAAAATTGTGGATAAAATCAATCCGCAAGCAACAACAAAAGCAACAACATAATATAAAACTATCGCCATTTCGCTCCAATAATATTTTTGTTATTTTTATATAATATAAGTATGTTAATTATAATACGAATACATTCACATTTGCAAACAAAAAATGCATTTTATTTATTTTGTAAATTTTGAGTGAACAACACAAATTTTTTACCATTTTTTGCGTTTTTTTATAAATTTTAATAAATTTTAACCTTAAAAACCACACAATAATCGCAAAATAAAAATAAATCGCATTAAAAACACCATTGAAACCATAATTTATATGTTTTTTATCATAACGTCACAAAATATGCATAAAAATTAAACACTATTTTTTATTTTTGTTCAAAAAACCGCTTAATTGTAAAAAATGCAATATTTTCATCAAAGGGAATACAATTTGCATATTTTTAATAAAATCACCATGAAAATATTTCGCATTCACCGACAAATAAATTTGACAGAAACCATGTCATTGTTTATAATTTTGAATTTGATAAAGGATAAATTCAAATGAGTAAAGATTTAGTTAAAAATTCAGAAAAAACAAAAAAACAAAACTGGTTTGTTTCAACATGGAACTATTTTTCGACCTATGAAAAAGTATGGTTCTTTTCAATTGTTGTTTTAGCAGTTCTTTTTGCATTCTTATTTCCTGAAGAAGATGTTAATGGTGTTCACGGAACAATTATAATGATTCTATATCTTGTTGACGTTATAGCAAATGTTCTTTGCGAACTTTTGATTTCCAAGCAAAGCAAATGGAACTTTATTGTTTCTCTTGTTGTTGAAATCACCGAGATCGCTATACTGATTATTCTTGCTTCTCGATTTGCAACAATGGCTGTGACATTGTTTTTCTGGATTCCAATTGATATTATATCTTTCATTAATTGGAACAAACATAAAGACGGCGAGGATAAAGAAAAAACCATTGTAAGAAAACTTAACGGCTGGCAAGCAGTTTTGGTTATCAGTGCAATTGCAGTTTGGACAGCAGGAATTGGCTATCTCATGGCAAGGTTTGCCCCTGAAACCGACTTCTATTCAAGCGATATAATTTTGAAAGTTGTTTGCTATCTTGATGCATGTGTAAGTGCCGCAGGAATTGCAAATGGGCTTTTCATTTTGTTCCGATATCGTGAACAATGGATTGCATGGTATATTTCTTCAATTCTTGAAACTGTGATAAACATCATTTCTGGGCAGTGGGTTCTTCTTGTTTTGAAGGCCGGATATCTCACAAACACAACCTATGGCTATATTAAGTGGACAAAATATATCAAAGAGCACAAAACCAAAGAGCAAACAGCAAATTCTCATACTGAAAACATTTCAGAAGATAAAGAACCTTTGCAATCAACCGAGCCACATTCTGGAATCTAGATTTTTCATTCATTTTATATTTAAATTTCAACCACAGTTAAAAATTCACTCGATTAATATAGTAATCACAAAAGCAATACAATAAAAACAATCAACTTTAATAAAACTAAAACACAAAATAAAAACACCCACATTTGTGAGTGTTTTCTTTTTATCTTACATATTTTGAACTTTCAAGACCCGCAACCATGCCTTGATAAACCGCAGTTGCGACTTGTTTGATTCCACCAGTAATATCACCAGCGGCATATACACCTTTAACGTTGGTTTCACATTTTTCATTTACAACAATATGATTGTCTTTTGTCAAAATTCCAAGCTTTCTTGCCATATCAAGAGAATCCATTTCTCCAACCGCAACAAACAATGCATCAATTTTATATTTTTTATCAGCAACACAAACTTCTTCAAGCTTTACTTTTCCATCAAATGATGATATTTCACCATTCACAATTTCAATATTGCCCTGCCCTTTTAAATCAGATTCGCCATTTGTGAAAACATAAACTTTTTTTGCAAGTGGAGAAAGAATTTTCGCCTCTGCCAAAGCATATGATTTTTCGCCAAGAACACCAACAATTTTGCCTTTATATAAAAACCCATCACAAATTGCACAACCACTAATGTTTTGCAATCTGAATTTATTCAGCCTTTCATCAAAAGCATTTTGTTTTTCACCAGATGCAATGATAACGGACGAAGAAACATATTCTTCTTTTGTTGTTTTCAAAACAAAAATATCTTTATCAAAGTCTTTTTCAATTTCATCAACTGGACAAGAAATCATAGTGATTCCAAGATTTTTTGCTTGTTTTATTCCTTCTTTTTTAAGTTTTGAGCCCGAAATTGAAGCAATTCCATAGTAATTTGCAATTTCTTTTGCGTCTTCCAATTTGCTTTTGCCCGAATCAAAAACACAAACACTTGCACCCGCACGTTTTGCATAGATTGCCGAACTAATTCCCGCAGGGCCACCACCAATAACAATAATATCAAATTCTTTCATATTTACTCCTGAACCCATGTGCTATTTTTTGCAGCATTTTCCCAATTTGCAAAAAGCTCTTCTCTTTGTTTTGAAGAATATGATGGCTTAAATGTTTCAACCTGTTTTGCAAGGTCTTTGATATCTTCAAACCTTATAAGTCCAAGTGCAACTTCTGCAAGATAGATTGCACCAAGAACTGAACACTCTGTGCTTTCAGTTTTGTGAACTTGTTTTCCAGAAATATCTGCCAAAAACTGCAAAATGAAACGATTTTTGCTTCCACCACCATCAACGTTTATGCTTTTAAGATTGATATTTGTTTTTTCCATTTCTTTTATGATTGCTTCTGCACCAAATCCAAGACTTTCAAGAACCGAGCGAACCATGTGATTTTTTGTGACACCAAAGGTGATTCCAACAAAGCATGCTCTTGCATTTGCATTCCAAAAAGGAGAGCCAAGCCCAGTGAATGCAGGAACAAAATATACCCCACCATTGTCTGGAACTGAAAGTGCCATTTTCTCAGTTTCGTCAACCTTGTCAAAAAGTTTAATGTTATGCCCAGCCCAGTTTATTGCAGAGCAAGCCGAGAAAATTGAACCTTCCAAAGCATATGCTGTTTTTCCATTCACTGTATATGCAACGGTTGCAAGAAGCTTATCAGCATCAAGTTGAACCTTGCTTCCAGTGTTAACAAGCAAGAACCCACCCGTGCCATAAGTAATTTTAGAACGACCAGTTTCAATTGCACCATGACCAACAAGGCTTCCTTGTTGATCCCCGATGATAGAACACAAAGATGCATTTGAAAATTCTTTGCAATCGCCAACAATTTCTGCTGAAGAAACAACTTGTGGCAAACATTCCTTATCAATGCCCCACATTTCAAGGAGCTCATTGTCCCAATCAAGAGTGTTAATGTTAAAAAGCATTGTTCTTGAAGCATTTGATGTATCTGTCACAAATCTTCCAGTAAGTTTATAAGCAATAAAGCTGTCCATTGTGCCCATGCAAAGCTTGTGACTTTTTGCAAGACGTTTTGCTTCTGGAACATTTTTCAAAATCCATGCCATTTTGCTTGCAGAAAAATATGGGTCTGGAACAAGACCAGTCTTTAATCTGATTTTTTCTTTCACTTCTGGTGAAAGTTTTTCAATCTCTTTTGCCGTTCTTCTGCATTGCCAAACAATTGCATTGTAAACAGGTTTCCCAGTTTCTTTGTTAAAGGCAACAACGGTTTCACGTTGACTTGTAAGCCCAAGTGCTAAAATCTTGTCCATGTCAAGACGTTTATTGCTCATCGCCTTTTTGAAAGCAAAGCAAAGTGCAAGATAAATTTCTTCGGCATCTTGCTCAACCCAGCCATTTTCAGGATAATATTGCTTGAAACCCTGACTTTCAACTGAAACAATCTTGTTTGTTTTCACATCATAAACTAAGGCTCTTGCACTTGTTGTTCCTTCGTCTAGGCCAACGATATATCTCTTTTCAACCATATAAGTCTCCTTTTGCGGAAAAATTACTTTACAATATATATAATATCACTTTTTTTATTTTATAAAAAATAAAATAAAGGCAAAAACGCAACTTTTTTGTTTGACAAGATGTTTTGTTTGGCACTATTCTATTTATAGGAGTGCCAAAATGGAAAAAATCTATGATGTATTAATTTTTGGAGCAGGTGTTGTTGGAACCTGTCTTGCAACCGATCTTGCAAGATCGGGCTATTCAGTTTGCCTTGTTGATAAAGCAAGCGATGTTTCAACCGGTGCAAGCAAAGCTAACAGCGGGCTTGTTCATGCAGGATTTGATGCAAAACCTGGAACCCTTAAAGCAAAACTTAATGTTGAAGGAAATAAAATGTATCCTTCCCTTTGCAAACGTCTTGGCTTGAAACTTAGAAAGCTTGGCGCTGTTGTTATTGGAAACAACACACAAACCGTAAAAGAGCTTTATGATCGTGGAATTGCAAATGGAGTTAAAAACTTGTTTGTTCTTTCCCGTGAAGAACTTTTAAAAATTCTTCCAAACATAACCGAAAACGTAACATGCGGGCTTCTTGCAAAAAATGCCTATGTTGTTTGCCCATATCTTCTTACAATTTGCATGGCTGAAGAGGCAATTTTAAACGGAGCAACTGTTCTGCTTGAATTTGATGCAAAGAAAATTCGCAAAAATAATGGACTTTTTGAGATTTCCGACGGAAAAACCACCGTTTTTGCAAAAAAAGTTATCAACAGTGCTGGTGCCGGAGTTAACGATGTCGCAAAACTTTTGAAAACCGAAACCTATCCTATTATATTCAAACGTGGTGAATATTTCGTTTTGGAACAAAGCGAAGCACACATTGCCCCAGTCACAGTTTTTCCACTTCCAGAAAAAGGAAGCAAAGGAATATTGATCACACAAACTCTTGATGGAAACATTTTGGTTGGTCCAACAAGCTATGAAAGTGACGACAGCACAAAAACCACCCGTGAAGGACTTAATCTTGTTGCTGAAAAATCTGGACTTTTGCTATCAAACGTGAATCTTAGAAAAAGCATTCGCCAATTTTCAGGTGTAAGAACAATTTGCGGAGATGATTTTGTGATCGAGCAAAGTAAAATCGACAATGACGTTTTAACCCTTGCTGGAATTTGCTCTCCTGGACTTTCCTCTGCCCCAGCAATTTCAAAATATGCAATTGAAAAAATGGGGCTTATTTATAATCCAACCATAAAAAACAAACAAATTGAACCATATTTTCTGTTTAAAGACCTCAAAAATGCAGAAAAAAACCAACTTCTTTCAAAAGACCACACCTATGGTGAACTTGTTTGCAAATGCGAAAACATTACAAAGGGCGACATTTTAAATGCCCTTGACCGTCCACTTAAGATTCATTCGGTTGACGGAATTAAACGTAGGGTTCGTGCCGGAATGGGTCGCTGCCAAGGCGGTTTCTGTTCTATTCCAGTTGCCGAAATCATTGCAAAAACAAGAAAAATTCCACTTGAAGAAGTTTTAAAAGAAAACAAAAATTCAAATGTGTTTACATATCCTATTCGTGGGGGTGAAAGAAATGACTAAACATGATTTTGATGTTATTGTTATTGGCGGTGGACCTGCCGGAATGGCAGCAGCACTCGGAAGTGCAAAAAACGGAAGCCACACCCTTTTGATTGAAAGAAATCACACCCTTGGTGGCATTTTAAACCAATGCATTCACAACGGATTTGGTCTTCACTATTTTGGTGAAGAACTTACTGGTCCAGAATTTGCTGCACGTTTTGAAAAACTTGTTAAAAAAGACAAAAACATTGCAGTTTTAACCGACACATTTGTAACCGAAATTAAACCAAATGAGGTTACAATCACAAATAAAAACGGAATTCAAAATATAACTGCCGGAGCAATTGTTCTTGCAACTGGTGCAAGAGAAAGAACTCCCGCGGCAATTCGCCTTAACGGAACTCGCCCACAAGGAATCATGACTGCTGGAGTTGCTCAAAAAATGGTAAACATTCTCGGATATTTGCCAGGCAAAAAAGTCATCATTCTCGGAAGTGGCGACATTGGACTTATCATGGCTCGCAGGCTTACTCTTGAAGGTGCAAAAGTTCTTGCAGTTCTTGAAATTAACAGCACAACAAGTGGTCTTCGCAGAAATGTTTTGCAATGTGTTGAAGACTATAACATTCCCCTTCTTTTCAATACAACAGTTTTTGAAGTTGTTGGAAAAGACCGTGTGGAAGGAATATATTACGGACAAGTTGACGAACACTTCGCCCCAATTGAAAACACAAGAAAGTTTTTGAAATGCGACACTTTGGTTCTTTCTGTTGGGCTTACACCTGAAACCGACCTTTTACCAAACCTTGAACTTAAAAAAGTTACAAATGGTGCACTTGTTGATGAATTTTATCAAACAAACATTAAAAGTGTTTTCTCTGCAGGAAACGTTCTTCACATTCACGATCTTGTTGATAACGTTGCAATCGAGGCGGAAAGTGCAGGAAAATGTGCAAGCGACTATGCAAAAGGAATTTTAAAAACAACAAATCCAATTTCTGTTGAAGCGGGAAACGGGCTCACATATGTTCTTCCAAACATTGCATATCACACCGAAAATAAATTGGTTGCAAAGTTCCGCTTGAAAAACAAGATTACTAAATCCTTCATCATTGCAAAAAGTGGTGATCAAATTCTTTCTAAAAAATATATGCTTGCGGGAGTTCCTGGAGAAATGATAACCATGGAAATTGACAAAACCAATGCAAAAGACAATATTGTTGTGGAGGTGCAATCATGAGCATTAACTTAACATGCATAATGTGCCCACTTGGGTGCAGTTTGAAAGTTGATAAAACAAAAGATGGCTATACCGTTTCTGGCAACAACTGCATTCGTGGTGAACAATTTGGAAAAGAAGAAGTAACTTCTCCAAAAAGAATTGTAACAAGCCTTATTCGAACAAAAAAAGGTGTGACAAGTGTTAAAACATCTTACCCAATTCCAAAGAAAATGATTTTTGATGTTATGAAAGAAATTGACAAAGTATATGTTGACAGCGCAAAAATTGGTGACGTTGTAATTAAAAATGTTCTTAACACCGGCGCCGACATTGTTGTTACAAAAAGCATTTAAACGATATTTGTGAATTTTCACTTGTAAAAAATCAATAAAAATTTAACCCATTTTTTTTGTAAATCAAATTTTATAACATAAAACACACAAAAAAAGAACCAAAATTTTGGTTCTTTTTTCTTTTTCTTATTTTAAGCAAGTGGATTTGGCTTATCTTGCACCAAAACCGCCTCCGCCTCCGCCACCACCGGAGAAACCACCACCGCCGAAGCCGCCAGAGTGTCCACTACTTCTGCCGCTTGAGTTTGTAAATGATTTTGCAGTGCTTGCAAAAGCTTTAAATTTTTCTGCTTGAATGTTGTTTGACATTGTCTGATTAAAGTTATTAAACATCGAGTTAAACACAACATAGTCCATAAGTGTTCCATTTGAACTTATCATCCAATCTGGAACTTTAACTTCAATGTCTTTAAACTTATCCATCCAAACTTTTGAAAGTCCGAACACATAAGCATATGGCAAAACATCAAAATAGTAATTTGGATTTTCAAGAGCAAACATTTTAAGTTGTGAAACTTCGCACATTGAAATATAGTTTTTGAATCCAAGAACACGACCTTTTGATATTGCCCCAGCTTGTGAATATTTTGGTGTCACATTTACAAGAACTGGAAGTGCACTTAAAATTATCAAAACAATAAAGCCAATATAATTTTTATCAATCAATCCAATGCTGAATCTTGCATATACAATAGCCATGATAACAATGAATATTGAAGTTGAAATCAATGTATAAATCCACAAGTTCTTTTGTTCAAAGAAGCAACTTACAGCTGCATAAACCAAGAATAGTGCGAATGCAACATTCACAAAATTGAACAAATCAGTTGAAAAACCGAAAAATGATTTTGGAATTTTAAACACCACGAGTGCAGTGATAAACATTAATGCCAAAACACCAAATTTAAACCAACCATATTTGTTTGTTTCTTTTTGATCGTAAAGTGAAGATTTTTGTTTAATTTTCTCTGCACTTTGAATTGTGCTTACGCTTGTTGCAAAATCTGCACCAAGCCTAGACATTTCTTTCTCGTTCACTCCGCCAGAAAAAACTGCATTGTAAACCATTTTCAGACTTACATTTTTAAGTTCCGATATATCTTTTTCAGTTTTATGGAAAACAATGTTTTTGTTTCCTTTGTCTTCAATTGTTAAATATCCCATGTTTGCAAGGCAAATTACACTTGCAGAAACAGTTTTTGTTGAAACAGATGCATTTGCCATATAGTCGGCAACAAATGGATTGAGCCCATCATATGGAACAAGTTCAACAGGTTTTGGATAGTTGTTTTTCTGTCTTAAAACAAAGAAACAAACAAGAGCAAATGCAACGCAAACAAGACAAAGACCAATTGCAATAAGTTGTCTTGGATTAAGTTTTGCAGGAATCTTTGTTAAATATCCGTCTTCAAAAATTGCACGGAACGTTATTCCTTCACCTGCTTCCAATCTTGCACATGTTCCGGAAACAACATTTCCCAAAACAGTAAATTCTTGAGCAGCTGTGCTTCCAGCAACACCTGAATACATTTGAATTTTCCCAGCTTCAACTTCTTTAGGAAGAGTTACTGAAAATGAAATGTTTTCAATTTCGCAAGTGCTATTGGTTCCAACAAGGTTATAATAAACATCATCAAAACCCTTGTTTTTATCATTCCCCATGAAATAGGAATATTTAATTGAAAATGTTCTTGTTTCGCCATAAGAAAAACCGGCAGTATCTTTAAGACCAAAAGTGATATAGCCTGCCATTTCGTCAATATAAGTGTTAAATGTTTCAGAATGATCTCCAACGCCACCAACATCTGTAATTTGGGCATAAACCACATTTTTCTTAACTTTTCCATCAATTTTACGATATTGATAACATGCATAAGGAATGAATCTTATCACTTCGTGAAGTCCTGATTGATTAAACTTTACATCAAAACTTTCAACAACGTCAACCTTTCCTGTCTCGTGAACTGTTGCATTCACATCAAGACGAGTAATATTGATTGGGGAAGCCGAAACTGAATTTTCATCTGGTGAAGATGCAACAATGTCCATTTTGAAAAGCACAATGCTTAAAAACACAAGGATAATTGCAAAAACAATTGAGACTCCAATTTTAGTTTTCTTTTCCAATTAGAATTGCACCTTTACATTTTTTCTTTCTTCTGGGCTGTCAACTTCGAAAAGTGGTTTTCTTTCAAATTTGAACCATGATGCAATCAAGTTGCTTGGGAAGATCTCGGTTTTTGTGTTATATGTTTTAACACAAGCATTGTAATATCTTCTTGAATTTGAAATTTCGTATTCAAGAGTTTTAAGTTGATTTTGAAGATCTGTGAAGTTTGAATTTGCTTTAAGATCTGGATAGTTTTCAGTTAAAACCATAAGAGAACGAAGAGTTGTTGTAAGTTCTCCTTCAGCCTTTGCACGATCTTCTGCATTTCCAGCAACAGATACTTTGCTTCTTGCTGTGATAACAGCGTCAAGGGTTTCTTTTTCGTGCTTTGCATAACCCTTTACAGTTTCAACAAGGTTTGGAATCAAGTCATATCTTTTTTTAAGACAAACATCCATTGTTGAATATGCTTCTTCGACATTGTTTCTAAGTCGAACGAATGAGTTTCTTGTAGAGATAATCCAAACAGTGATTATAACTGCAAGAAGGGCGATAACGCCAAGTGTAATGTATAATGCTAACATTTTTATCTCCTTTATTTGACAAATTTGTCATATATATTTATTATGAATATATACGCACTTTTTGTAAAGTGTTTTAACTGGGTTCACCCCTAAATTTAGATATTTTTAACAAAAATGGCAGGCTTATATGGACGAAGCAAACAAATCAATTCATGAAGAACACAGAAAACGAATGAAAGAGATTTTCACAAACAATGGGCTTAGTGCTTTTTCAGACGTTCAAAAAATAGAGTTCATTTTATATTTTGCAATTCCACGCAAAGATACAAACCCAATTGCACACAATCTTCTTGACGCATTCGGAAGCTTTGACAAGGTTCTTGAAGCACCAATTGAAAAACTTAAAGCAGTTGAAGGTGTTGGCGAGCATTCAGCAATGCTCATTTCTTCTTATCTTAAAATTTTCGAGTGCTATGGCAAAAGCAAATGCGACACATCAATTGCCGGAACAACAACAGCAAAAGAATATTGTAAAAATCTATATAAGGGCAAAACCGTTGAAGAGTTTTATATGCTTTGCTTAACAAGCTCAAACAAAGTGATGTCTTGCAACCTTATCAATCGTGGAACAGCAAGTGAAGTTCCTGTTGACATTCGAAAGCTTACAAACATTATTGTTGCAAACAATTGCGAACGAGTTTTGATCACTCATAATCACCCACACGGCACCGTTCGCCCATCAGATGAAGACATTGCCTTCACAGCAAAAATTGTTTCAAGTTGCATTTTAAACAGCATTGAAGTTGTTGACCATATTATCGTTAATGATGAAACTGCTTTCTCTTTTGAAGAAGCAAAACTTTTGAAAGAACTTAAACGTGACGCAATTAAAAAGATTCCTGGTTTTTCACAAAAAGAATATAATCGCTTTGGTCAAGAAAGCACAAACTATAAAGTTGGAAAATAAAAGACAAAACTGCACACATTTCACAAATTTACTCAAAAATTCACAGTTTTCAACCATAAAACCTCTAATTTTTGCATTTTTTATGGATTTTCACCCGATAAATTTAACAAATTCGCCATAAAAAACGCAAACATATAATACATACAATATGAAACACGAAAAAAGACCATATTTTCATATGGTCTTTTTCTTTGAAACTAAAATTTTAACATGTTTGGCTTTTTGTTTTTTCAAAAAGTTCAGAGCAAAGAAGTTCTCTCGCCTGTCTGCTGCTTTGAAAAATTTCAAGAACAACCTGCTTATCATAATGCTCTATAAAATATTTCGTTAAAGCATAATATGCATCATATGGTTGTTTTTCTCGATTTAAAACATCGTCGATTTCAAAATTAAAATCAATGTTCTTTCCTTCCTTTTGCCCGCTTAAATAACAAGCTATTCCTTCAACCAAGAATTTTTCTGTGAAACTGCAATTATTTTCTTTATTGAAACACACATTCACAAAATGCACAAATTCGTGAACTAAAGTTTTCTTATAAAGTTCTATTGCCTGTTCCTTTTCGCCGGGTAAAAAAGCATGGGTCGTGTTTTTATAATCCGCAATAGAAAGATATAAGATTTTGCCATCTCGTGTTAAACTTCCACGAGAAGACAAACTAACTTTTGCATCTTGCGGCCTTCCGTTCTCTAAATTGAAAAGAGAATCATATTCTTTCTTTGTTGGAACAATTATAATTTGTGCTTTTTCTGTTGGTTCAACTTCAAAAAATTTGTAAACATCAATTGCTTTCACATCTAGATAAGACATCAATTCTTCTATCAAGCAATTGTCATTTTCATTATAGTTAAAAACCGCAAATTTACTTTCTTTTTTCATATTATACCCTCACAAGTCCTTTTTCACAAAGTTCATAAGTTTGATCGCACACTTCCGCTATAAATTTTCTGTCATGCGAAACAGAAATCACAGCCCCGTGATATGAATTTAAAAGCTCACGTATTGTTGGGTTTGAAAGCGGACTTAAATTTCTTGTTGGTTCATCTAAAACCAAAACATTATTATTTTCAATGATAATTTTTAAAAGTGACAATTTTGCTTTTTGACCTTCACTTAAATCTTTAATTTTATGTTCCATTTCTTCTTTTGTGAATTTTAAACAACCAAGAAGTGTTTGTGGATTTAAGGTTTTATTTGTGTTTATCAAAATATTTATAGGAGTGTCATTGAAATCTAAAATCTCATTATAATTTTGAGAAAAATATCCAACTTTAAGCCCTGGCGTGTGCTTTAAAATTGGCAACAATTCACGAAGCAAGGTTGTTTTTCCGCAGCCATTCTTTCCAACAATTGCAACTTTTTTTGCTCCATAAATTGCAAGACTAATGTTTTTTGCAAGAACTTTTTCACCAGCCCTTAAACTATCAAGAGTAGCATCAACAATTTTCTTTTGCGATGGAAGAGAAATTTTTTGATTTGCGATTATTTTGATCGCTTCTTCAACATCAGGAATTTCAGTAAGTTCTTTGTTTTCAAGTCTTGTTTCTTGAGCTTTGATGTTTCGCATTTTCTTTACAAGAATTCGCCCTGTTGCGGGATCTCTTCGGCATTCTTTAATGTCTTGACGAACTTTTTCTTTAATTTGTTTTAGAATTTCTTCTTTTTTCTTTTGCTCTCTTCGTTCACTATATGCGACCTGAGTCTGATGTTCAATTGCACGATTTCTTGCAGAAACATATTCGCTATAGCTACATTTTTCAAGAGTAAACTTTGGTTTGCTCTTTTTTATAAGTTGCTCGATATGCAAAATTCTATTTGCGACATTTTCAAGCAAAGTTTCATCGTGAGAAATGAAAACAACAGGATTTGTTTGTTGCATAATAAATTTTTCAAGAATTTCCAGTGTCTCAATATCAAGATCGTTTGTTGGCTCGTCTAAGAAATAAAGATCATATTCAATTGTCATTAACTTTGCAAGTTGAAGTTTTACCTTTTCACCACCTGACAAGTTTTGAATTTTAGTGCCATTATCAATAAGGTTCCCATCAAAGCCAAGACTATTTAAATTGGAGCAAAATTTATAAACTAAATCATAATTATCAAATTCAAGTTCTTTTGAAAGTTGATTGTGAACAAAATAATCCACGATTTCAAAACCGTTCCAAAAATCATCAAGTTTCTGCTCTAAATATCCAATTTTTGCCCCACATGTTGAAATTGTTCCAGAAACAGAAGCATATTCTTCAACAAGCTTCGGACTTATCAAAGCCTTCATAAGTGTGCTCTTACCGTTGCCTTCTTCCCCAATCATTGCGAGTTTGTCACCAGAATTTAAGACAAAAGACAAATTTTCAATCAGAACCCTGCCCTTTTTAGTTTCAATTTTAAGATTGTTTACACTAAACATAAAATCACCCCCTTAAAAAGGCATTTTATTCAGCAACCTGAAATTCTTCACACAAAATTTCGATATCTTCACAAAATTTTATTTTGTTTTTCTTGCACTCTTTTTTGAAAAATTTCTTATGAATTTTTCTCCAATATGCAAGCGACAAATTGCCTTCACCTTCCATCTTTGCATGCGCACTTGTCACATCACAAAATTTTGTTACATATGCCTTTTTAGTTTTTATTTTCAATTTTTGGGTTTGATCGAAATTTGTCAAAATGCTATAACCAATATTTTTTGAGATTTCTTCACCTAGATAAAGACTGCAAGTTGCGGTTTTCCTTCCAGTTTTTACAAGTTCAAAAAGTCGGTCGGCAGTTTTTTTATCTCCACCAAAACACCATGTTTCAAGTTTCTTTTCCATGATTTAATTTTATCAAGAACAAAAATTTTTGTCAAATGCATGTTTTTGTTGTGATTTTTCACTGATTCTACCGAATTTTTGCAACAAAAAAAGCACATTTAATTTTGTGCTTTTATCTTTTAAAAGATTTTGTTTTTAGTAATTTCCTTTCCCTTATAAAACAACTTTGAAATTTGACCTTCAACAATTATTTTTAAAGTTCCATTTTCACCAGGCTTCAATGTTTGTGAAACTTCAAAATAATTTTTAATTGAAATTTCACCATTTTTATTTGTGCTTGAATATCTTTCTCTTATAACAATTCCTGAAGACTTTTTAGTTTCGCCATTCATTTCATATGTGAAATCTTCAGCGTTGAAAGTTTCTTCTTCATTGTTCATATATTCAATTTCAACATAAAAACCTTTTTCAAGACTTGCACCAATAAAGCATGCTTTTGCTTCTTTATTTGATGCAATAACAAAACCTTGGCTATCACACCCAGCAAAACAAGCTGCCGGAACAACAATCGCACAAAATGTTAAAACAAACATGAAAAATTTTCTTTTAAAATTATTCATTTCATTCTCCTTAAAACAAGGATATTATATCCAACAATCAAATATCATTCAAGTAAAAATTAAATTTTTATATAAAATTTGCAAAACAATGCTTTATTATTTTGAAAAAGAGTGTAAAAAGTTTATAATCAAATTATCAAAAAAAATATTTTAAGGGGGAAAATATGAAACTTACCGAAGAACAACAAGCCATTCTTAACGGAAGTGAAGGCGAAACAAAAGCAAAAATAATGCGCACACTTGTTGAGTTTGGTGATATTTTTGGTGCAAAAAGACTTGTTCCAGTTTCCACAAACGGACACCTTGTAACATCTTTTGGAATTGGGCTTTTAAAACCTGTTTATCGCATTATGGACGAAATTATTGATGCTGGACTTAAGACTCCATATCCATTCACAGTTGATCCACGCCCTATCGACTATGAAAACGTTAAAGTTGGGCTTTTAAACAAATTGATTTTCAGCAAGATTATGTATTCACAACAAAAACACTATGAAGATCAACTTTCAAAAATTGGGCTTAAAAATTCAAATGCATTTACTTGCACTTGCTATCTTTCAGACGTTGGCAACACTCCAAAATATGGTGACATTTTGTCTTGGGCTGAAAGCAGTGCTGTTGTTTTTGCAAACTCTGTTCTTGGTGCAAGATGCAACCGCAACAGCGGAATGCTTGACATTTTCGGATCTCTTCTTGGGCTCGTTCCAGAATTTGGACTTTTAACCGATGAAGGAAGAAAGGCTGATTGGGTTGTTGAAATTAAAACTTCTTCTCTTCCTGAAGCACAAATTCTTGGAAGTGCAATTGGAATGAAGGTTATGGCAGATGTTCCTTTTGTTAAAGGTCTTGACAAATATCTTGGAACCGAGCTTAACGACCAAGCAATTTCATATTTAAAAGATTTTGGTGCAGCAACAGCATCAAATGGTGCGGTTGGTCTTTATCACATTGAAAACCTTACACCAGAAGCAAAAAAATATGGCGAAAAACTTTTGAAAGAAAATGTTAAAACCTATGTTATTGACGACGCAGAACTTGAAAGAGTTTATAAAAGTTATCCAGTGATGTGGAAAAACGAAAATGCAAAACCAACCCTTTGCTTTATCGGTTGCCCACACTTGACTTTTGATCAACTTGTTTCATGGGAACATAAGATTGAAGAAGGATTGAAAAATTCTGGAAGAAAAAAAGTTAAAGTTCGCACAATAATGACAACCGCTCCAGACGTTCTCTCACGCTTCAAAAGAACTGAAGAATATGCAAAACTTATCAGTTTTGGAGTAAAAATCTCTTCAATTTGTCCGCTTATGTATACAAATAACCCAATTGCGGGAAGCAAACCAATCATTACAAATAGCAATAAACTTAGAACCTATTCAAAATCAAGATATTATAAAGATGCCGACATTTTGAAACAAATTTGCGGAGGTGAAAGATAATGAAAAACGAATTTAAAGGACGTGTAATCTGCGAAGGCGAGTATGAAGGTGAATGCATTGTTTCTCACCAAGGGTTAAACACTCTTGCAACTTTCCAAAAATCCGCACTTAAAAATGCAAAAAAAATTATTGGCTCAGATCAAAACAACCCAGACGTTTACGGAAAAAATCTTACTGGAATTGCACTAATTTTGCCACAGACAATTGGTTCAACAACTGGCGGACTCGTTATTCAGACAATATGTCAAATGGGAATTAACCCTGCTGCACTTTTATTCTCTGGAGAAATTGATTCGCTTGCAGCTTCTGGTGTTATTCTTGCAAAGAACTGGGAAAATTCTAAAATTATCGCAATTGACAAACTTGGTGACGAAATTTTAAATGAAATTCACTCAGGTGAAAAAATTCGCATTTCTAAAGACGGAACTGTCACTGTTTTAGAATAAAAAAACGCAAAATCATTAAAATTTTATTGAAAAATGCGATAAAATGCATAAATTTATTGATATTTATGATAAATTTACAAAATATCAACAAAAATAAAAGCAGCAATTTATTTGCTGCTTTTTTCATTTATCGATTTCCTAAATGCAATTTCATCTTCTAACATTTGTTTTATGTCTCGAAATTTATGATTTCCATATACACTTAAAAGATGTGTGTTATCACTAACATTTTTTGCAACATCACCCGACTTTTTGTTTCCAAAACAATAATTAATTTTTTTGTTTAATATTTCTTCGGTTTGATTTATGATTTGCAAAACAGAAAAACCATTTCCCGACATTCCAACATTTATTGTGTCAAAATGAGCTTTTTGTTTTTCAAGAACATTGCACACAATTTCAGCAAGGTCTTCAACATGAAAATAGTCTCGAATTGGTGTTCCGTCTTTTGTGTTATGATTGTTTCCATTAAGCACAAGTTTCTTATTCTCAATTGCACTTTTGCAAACAAGTGACACCAAATTTAGTTTATGCTTCTTCGAATTATCACCAAGCATATATTTTGTATTCGCTGAAACCGGATTTGAAAATCTGAAAATTGTAAATGTCATGTTTGTGTTTTCTTTTGCAAAAAGTTTGATTTCTTCTTCTCCAAGCTGTTTTGTTTTTGCATATGGGGAAACTGGATCATATTTTTCATTTTCTTTATCACAATTTCCATATACTGTAATGCTTGATGCAAAGGCAAAGTGTTTTGCTCCATATTTCTTTGAAAGAAGTAACACATTTTCAAGACTTTTCATATTGTTTGAAAAGTATTCATTCTCTTTTTCAAAGCTCTCACCGACATATTTTCTTGCAGCCAAATGAATGATTGTATCAAACTTTTCAGTTTTAAAAACTTCTTCCAATTGATTCAAATTGCACACATCAAGCTTTTTAAATTTTAGATTTTGAAATTCTTTCTGCAAAAAGTGGACATGCGAAACATAGGCGTTTTTCAAATCGTCTATAACAAAAACCTCATATCCTTTTTCCAATAATTTAACAGAGATGTTGGTTCCAAGAAAACCAGCACCACCGGTGATTAAAATATTTTTCATGGCGCACACAAAAAAAGACTCTTGCGAGTCTTTAAAATTAGTTATTTTTGTAAGGAAGAAGAGCCATAACTCTTGCTTTCTTGATTGCGTTTGTAAGTTCTCTTTGATGTTTTGCACAAACGCCAGTTGTTCTTCTTGGAATGATTTTTCCTTTTTCAGTCATATATTTTCTGAGTCTTTGAACATCTTTATAGTCGATTGATTCAACTTTGTCTGCGCAGAAAGCACAAACTTTTTTAGGACTCTTTCTAACTTTTTTAGGATTTTTATCATCATAAGAAGCATTGTTATTGTTATTTTTAACTTGCTTTTTCATAATTTCTCCTTTTGCTAGAACTAGCGATTAAAATGGAAGGTTGTCATCATCGATTGGTTCAAACTTTGTGACAACTTCGTCGTTTTTTGTTGGTTTTGTTGACTCTGCTTCTTCTCCACCATTTCTTGTTGACAAGAATTCAACTTCATCTGCAATGATTTCAGTGATAAATCTTCTTGTTCCGTCTGGTGCATCATATTGACGAGTTTGAATTGTTCCAGAAACACCTGCTTTGCTTCCTTTTTTCAAGAATTTATAGCAGTTGTCTGCAAGACCTCTCCAAACGATGATAGGCAAAAAGTCTGCTTCACGTTCTCCGTCATTTCCTGTAAAACGACGTTGAACTGCCAAAGTGAATTTGCAAAGTGAAACTCCACTGTTGGTTGTTGTAAGTTCTGGATCCTTTGTTAAGTTTCCAATAAGAAATACTCTATTCATAATATTTTCCTCTTTACTTTATTTTGCTGTGATCATATGACGAACAACTCCGTCCATGATAAGCAATTGACTGTCAAGAACTTGTGGGAGTGTTACAGGTGCTTCAAAGTTTACAAGCACATAGTATCCTTCGTTTTTATATGCGATTGGATATGCATATTTACGAATTCCCCATTTGTCAGCTTCTTGTGCCTTTCCACCATTGTTGTTGATAAGGTCGTTAACTTTAGAAATGATTTCTTCTCTCTTTTCGTCTGAAACCTGAGCGTCAATGATGTATAAAAGTTCATATGCTTTCATAATTTTTCTTCCTCCTTTTGGACTCATTCGGCTCGAAACTCGCATTTTGCACGCATGCAAAACCTTTCCGAGCAAGGAACTGATACAATGATTATATCAAACCTTTTTTCAATTTGCAACAATTTCTTGTTTTTTTATTTATTTTTGGTTTTATGTTTGTTCGATTTGTTGACATTTTAAAATATAATATGTAATATTATTTATATATAAAATCTCTTTTTATGGAGTTGTCATGGCTAAAAATAACACAAAACAAGTGAAAATTGAAGACGTTCTTGAACTTTCAAAAGTTGATGAAAAGTCTGAAAATAAAGTTGAAAACAAAACAGAAAACAAACAAGAAAATGCTGAAAAAAACATGAAAGTCGAAGATCCTTCGGCTGTTTCTTCTGTTTCTGAAAAAACAACAAAAAAAGAAAAAGCAGAAAGAGCAAATGATGCTTCAGCTTTAAAAGTTGACAAAAAAGAAACAAAACAAACAAAAACAGAAGAAAAAGCACTTGAAGAAAAATTACCAGACGTTTCACTTGAAAACAAATCGAAAAACATTTCGAAAAAGCAAAAAAGCACTCCTAAAACTGCAAATAATTCTAAAAAAGAGCCACAAAAAGCCGACAAAAAAGGTGTGTTTAAAAAGAAAAAAGAACAAGAACCTGTAAAACCAACACGTGTTAAAAGAGTTCGAACCGATGCCTCTCTTGGGCTTACTGATGACCAAGTTCATGAAAGAATCAACAAGGGTCAAACAAACCTCACACCAAACCGAAACGTTAAAACATATAAACGAATTTTCTTTGAAAACACCTTTACATTTTTTAACCTTTTGTGTTTAGCTGTTGCAATTTCCCTTATTTGTGTTGGTGCTTGGTCAAACTGCTTGTTCATGGCAATTATCATCATTAACACTGCAATCGGAATCATTCAAGAAATTCGTGCTAAAAAAACAATCGAAAAACTTTCGCTTCTCACCGCTCCTGCCGTAAAGGTTATCCGTTCAGGAGTTGAGCAAACCATCACAACTGATGAAGTTGTTATTGACGATATTGTTGTTCTTTCAAACGGAAAACAAGTTGTTGCCGATGGAACAATTGTCGAAGGCAGTGTTGAAGTTAATGAAAGCATGCTCACCGGTGAAAGCCTTCCAATCAAAAAGAAAGTTGGCGACACGATTTTAGCCGGCTCGTTCATTGTTTCAGGAAACTGCAAATGCCGTGTAGAAAAAGTTGGTGAAAACAACTATATTCAACAACTCTCTGCAAAAGCAAAACAATATAGACGTCCAAAAAGCGAACTTTTCAATTCGCTTAAAGGAATCATTAAAGTTATTGGCATCATCATTATTCCAATTGCAATTTTAATGATCATCAACAACTATAGTGCAACAAACAACATTACAAAAACCGTTACTCAAACAGCAGGTTCCATCATTGGAATGATTCCTTCTGGAATGTTCCTTCTCTGCTCGGTTACTCTTACTGTTTCTGTTATCAAACTTTCCCGCCGTCAAGCACTTGTTCAAGACCTTTATTGTGTTGAAATGCTTGCACGTGTAAATGTGCTTTGCCTTGACAAAACCGGAACAATCACCGATGGCACAATGAAAGTTTATAACTGCATTCAACTTTCAAACACAAACTATACCCTTAAAAGAATCATGGGCTCAATGCTCTCAGCTCTTGGCGACAACAACCAAACAAGCCAAGCACTTATCAACTATTTCGGCTATAATAAAGAGCTTAAACCAGTTGTAACGCTTCCTTTCTCTTCAACAAGAAAGCTTTCTGCTGTTTCTTTTGAGAATGCAGGAACCTATATTATGGGCGCCCCTGAATTTGTAATTCCAAACAACCCAGATGAAAAAATCAACAACCTTGTTGAGCAATATTCAAAAGATGGATACAGAGTTTTGCTTGTTGCATATTCTTCATCTAACATTATTAAAGACAATCCACCTTCAAATCGCACACCAGTTGCACTTCTTATTTTGGAAGATAGAATTCGTGATGATGCGGTTTCAACCATTGCATGGTTTAAAAACAACGATGTTAAGGTTAAAATCATTTCTGGTGACAACCCTCTCACCGTTGCAGAAATCGCAAAACGTGTTGGTGTTGAAAACACCGAATCATTCATCAACCTTGAAGGACTCAATGAAAAACAAGTTATCGCAGCCGCAAACAAATATACTGTTTTTGGCCGTGTAACTCCAGAACAAAAAGCAATTTTGATTAAAGCTATCAAGGCAGATGGAAACACCGTTGCAATGACTGGTGATGGTGTTAACGATATTCTTGCCTTGAAAGAAGCCGACTGCTCAATTGCAATGGCGAGTGGTTCAGAAGCTGTTCGTTCAGTTTCGCACATGGTTCTTTTGAACAGCGATTTCGGAAGCATGCCAGCAACCGTTCTTGAAGGACGAAGAGTTATCAACAACGTTCAAAAATCTTCTTCGCTTTTCTTTATGAAGACCATTTTTACAATTGTTTTCTCTATCATCTGCTTGATCTTGAGAACTCCTTATCCTCTTTCAACCGTTCAAATGCTTTTGATGGAAACATTCGTTATCGGCATTCCATCGTTCTTCCTTGCCTTCCTTCCAAATGACAAGCGAATTTCCGGAAAGTTTATTTATAACCTTATCCGAAATGCACTTCCTGGTGCAATCACCCTTATCTTAAACGTTAGCTCTATTTATTTGTTTATCTATCTCACAACTGGCGACATTTCGCCAGCCCCACAACTTGAACTTATTTCAACAATGTGTGCACTCACTCTTACATTCACAGGACTCGGACTTCTTATCAGGCTTTGCAAACCTTGGACAGTTTTAACCGGTCTTTTGTTTGGAACAATGCTCACACTTTGCGTTCTTGGAATTGCATTTTTACCAAACTTCTTTAATCTTATTCCAATCGACCTTACTTCTAAACTTTACATTACAATTTTGGCAATCATTTCTCCAACACTTATCAACTTTATTTATGCAGTGTTCGAGAAAATTAAAATTTAGATTTCAAATTAATAAAGCTGTATAATAAGGCAATCAAAAAACTCCACTTTTGTGGAGTTTTTATTTTGCAAATTTGCACAATTAATACTATTGACAAGAGCATATTTAACGTTTATTTTATTAATATTTTTTACACTTCTAATTCACATTTTTGATTGTGGTTTTAACTTTAATTTCAACTTGATCAAGATATGACTCACCATATTTTTCATAAAATTTCTTCCATTCTGCGGGTTTAAACTGATAGCACCTATCTGCAATTTTTAAAATGTCAACATCGTCGGATTTTGCTTTTTCAAAAGCTTGCAAAATATCTTTCTCAACTTTTTTGCTAATTGCCTTTTTGATTGCTTCAACCGTTTTGTCATCAACATCACGATATACTTTTTCAGAAAGTGCACCACCATTTAACAACTCAACAATTTGCACATCTCTAATTTTAATATGAATTTCAAAAATTGGTTTTCCATCTTTAAACTTCACTTTCTTTTTGGTTTTTTCTTCTCTGAATTGAAGCCCGACAGTTGCATCTTTTAGAACTCCACCATCAACATTTTTAACGGTGAGTTCCCCATTATTCGTCACATTGTCAGTCAAGAAAAAACCAAGCAATTCTTCTTCTTTTTCAAATTTTCCAACACACTTCCCCGCCTTGAAATAATAAACATCATTATAATATTTAATTCGACCATCTTGCGACGATCCAGTGCTTTGACTTCCACCGTTTTTCTCAGAGCCACTATTTTCACCACCACTCTCGCTTCCACTTTGACTTCCAGATTGCGATCCTCCATTTTCAGTTTGTGACCCTTCTTTCGAACTGGCATTTTTCAATGTTTCTTCGGTTGATTTTCCAAGCTCTTCTTCCCCTTCAGGTGAAATGAAAATCCCACTTACTGCCGAGCTTTTTGAAAGAGAAAATGCATTGTTAACAAACTCTTCAATCGGCATCATTACTCCGTTAAAAGATGATTGCTTATAAATGAAAACTTTTTGAAGTCCAACACCAGCCGATAGCTCTAAACTTTCAGTCTTGCTTAACATTTCTTTTGCCGAAGTTGGACTTATCAGCATCATTACCGAAGTGTTAAGTTCGGGGTCACGAACAAAATAATCAAGTTCTTCTGCCAAATTGTCTTCAAGCATGCTTTGCCCAACAATTAAAAAGCTCATGTGTGAAAGCCCCGCAGTCTTTCCGATTTTATATGCTATTTTTTGAATTCCATCGCTTATATTTATTCCAATTTCTGAAATAAAACCAAGTGTTGCACTTCCACCACCAGACTCGCTTCCCGGAGTTGGCATTACAACCTGTGCAGTGATTTCATAGCCATCTTCAACCTTATCAACCCCCATGCCTGTTACGATAACTCTCATGTTAAGTTTAGCCTGATATGAAAAGCTTTGCGGAACAAAAACAAGACAAGAAAGAAGCAATAACACCCATGTGTGTTTCTTGATGAATCTTGCTATTTTTTGCATGGACGTTTTCCCCCTTGCATGTTTGATTCGCAAAATGTTAGCTCTTTTCTGAGTTGCATATTCTTTTTCGCAACCGACAAAACATTTTTTGAACTTTCCACTTTATTGTGTGAATATAGTGTTTCATAATTTTTATATGGCTGAACCTTTTTTCTGTCCTTTTTTCGTGAAACAAACGAAGCAATAAGCAAAACAATTGGGAAACCAATTGCAATCACAGGAAAGAAATATTTTACATATCTTGCAAGCTTGCTTGCCCCACGACCAACACTTTTAAAAACAAAAATATCAAACAAATAAATGATTATCGGAAGCACAATTGTGACAACCTTTTGATGTTTGATTTCAAACACTTGGCACAAACATTTTGAGGCACCAAAAATATATAGACCACTTGAAATGAAAGTTGAAAGTTCAAAAAATAAAACCAAAAACCAATCAACCCTTCCAATGTCAAGATTCAAAAGTGCAAACTGAGAAATGGAACTTATTGCATTTGTCTGCTCAGGTGCAAGAACATCGTAAAGCCCATAATAAACCGTATAGCCAAACGACATTACTAGAACACTTATCATAAGAACAACAGGAAACCAGAAATTCATTCTGCCATCATCTTCTTTCACCCGCCCCATGAAAATGTAAACAATGGTGAAATCGCCAAACCACATGCTATATGAAAAGCAAGTTTCAAACAGTTTGCCCGCATCAATATCATATATTGGCAAAACTCGTAAAAAGTCGGTTGTTGTTGCACCTAAAATTAAAAGTCCAATCAGTCCAGCACCAATTGTCCAGACCAACAGTTCACTCACCCTTCCAATTGTTTTAAGCCCGTGAGTTGCCAAAAATGCAAGAGCAAAAACAATAAAAAAACTATAAAGTTCCCAAGACAAGTGGTCAAATAGCACGTTTGAAAACACATCATGAATTGCCTCATATGGCAAAAGTGCATTCAAAATATAGTAAAGTGAAAAGAAAAAAACAATAAATTTTGCAAAACATTTTCCGCCCGCATTTTTACACATGTCATAACATGTTCGTCCATTCGCTGTGTGATTTGTCCAGAGCATGATAAACAACATTAAAACATCAATCAACCCCAAAATTAAAGTCACAAGCCAACCATGCCTGCCCATGTTTGCAGCAATAAAACTTGGAAGCCTTTGAGCCTTATTTGCAACAAAACAAATGAATAAAAGAATCATTGCTTGGCGTTTTGTGAGTTCTTTTTTCACAAGCCATTCACCGCCTTTTTGTTTGTATTTTGGTTTTTAGATTTGTCATTTTTATCATTAACAAGCCTTATACTGTTTTTTGTTTTAAAACTTTTTGGGCGATATTTCATATATGAAAGTGGCTGTTTAATGAAACTATCTTTCATGTCGGTTGCAACATTTGGTGCATATGGCGCAAAATATGGAGCACCAAAATTTTCAATTGAAACAAGATATGTCAAAAGCACGAAAAAACCAATAAACAAGCCATAAAACCCACTTATTCCGCCAAGAACTGTCATCACCGTGCGAATAACTGAAAGTTCGCTTGATTGGTTCGGAATAATGTATATCGTGATTCCTGAAATGGCAACAACCACAATACTTGGCGGTGTAATTATTCCCGCTTGAACTGCCGTGTTCCCAAGAATCAAAGCACCAATAATTGAAAGTGCCATTCCAAGTTGCTTTGGCATTCGAACACTTGCTTCACCAAGAATTTCAAACAAAAACAACACAAACAATATTTCCAAAATTGGCGGGAAACTTAGCCCTTCAATCGAATTTAACAAACTTATTAAAAAGTTGATGGGCAAAACCCTATATTGATAGCTTTGCAATGCAACATAAATTCCTGGAAGCATGATTGCAAGAAGCAAACCCATAAGCCTTAAAATGCGAACAATTGTTGAACGTGCAGGAATGTCATAATAATCGTTAGGAGACTGAAGATCTTCGAAATAGACATATGGTGCCGTTAAAACAGTTGGCGAGCCGTCAACAATAATGGCAACACGGCCTTCTAAAACCTTTGCAACAACAACGTCAGGTTTTTCGGTTGTTCCAATTCTTTTAAAAAATCGCTCTTCTTTTGAACCGAGCATTTCTTGAATATAATATGAATCAACAACCCCATCAATATCAAACTCTTCAATTCTTTTTTCAATTTCTTTGACAACGTTTTTAGATGCAACATCGTCAAGATAAACAATTGCAATTTTTGTTTGCGTTCTTCGTCCAACAACATGGTTTTTCACCGCCAAATTTGGAGTTTTAAGACGTTTTCGCACAAGTCCTAGATTAGTTTCAATATCTTCAATAAACCCTTCCCGTGGCCCACGAAGAACACTTTCGCTTGGTGGTTCAGCAATTGCACGTTTGCTATATCCAGGAGATGGAATACTTAAAAAACCTTTTTCACCTTCAACCGCAATAACAACCGCACCATTGAAAATTTCTTCTTGAACTTGAGCTTTTTCTTCAATCGCTTTCACCTTTACAGATGCGAAAATATTTTTTTGAAGTTGACTTAAAATGCTTCCCTTTTTTAACTCAGACTCACGAAGAGCAAGCAAAAGCCCAGACAAAACAATTTCTTTGTTAACCATGCAAGAAACATAAAAAAAGAAAACTTTTTTGCTTGAAAGATCAAACTCTTGACACTCTATGCCACAGTTTTCACCAAACCAACCAAGAACCTTTTGTTTAATTCCACCCTTCATTTTGTTTTTCCTTTCTGCTAGTTTGAGCAACAAAAAGCGGTTTTATGTAATCTTTTTTACACAAACAAAAACGAGCAAAGAATAAATTTGCCCGTTTTGGAAATTATATAAAAAGTTGTTTAATGTCAACTCCAATTTTTTCTGCAATTTGCAGTAAAAACATGAAATTAAAATCATAGTCATTAAAAATTATTCGAGAAATAAGTGGATAAGGAATTTCACAAAAATCACAAAACTCTTTTTCTTTCATTCTGTTTTTAAACATGAATCCGGCAATAATGTCAACATTGATAATTTGCTTCATAAATTTTCTCCGCTCCATCTTTATTTATACACGTACAAAAGTCAGTTGTCAACCAAATCACTAACTATAGTACTAAAATCAAAACAAATAAAGGAGCGAATATGAAAGTATTTTGTGAAAGACTTAAAGAACTTAGAACAGAGAAAGGTTTATCTGCAAAAAAACTTGCAAATCAAATTGGTGTGAGTGACTCTATCATCATTAAATGGGAAAAAGGTCAAAGAACACCAACAATCGACAATCTTTATAACCTTGCAGTGTTTTTCGGTGTCAGTGCCGATTTTCTTATCGGACTTTCTGATTATTAAAATTTTAAAATATGAATTTATTTTTCAAAAGAAAAAGACTTTTCAGTCTTTTTTATTTTTCAATTTGCTCAATATACTTGTTTTTCATTGCCATTTTAACAAATTCCTTTCCGTTCATATCCAGACTGTCAATTTCTGAAATTGAAACAAATCTTGGTTCATAAAAATTTGCCTTATTCATGCGGTCAAGTTCTTCACCGCCAAGGATTGGAGTTCCGTTTATGATTTGACAATGGAAATAGTGGGCACACGTTTCGTCATCTTCACGTTTTCCAAGATAGCCCAAAACTTTAATTTCAACATTCATTTCTTCTTGAAGTTCTCTTTTTACGGTGTCTTCAAGTTTTTCTCCTTCTTCTCTGCCGCCACCAGGAATCACATAATATTCTTTAACTTTTCCATCTTTTTCTCTGTGACGAAACATTGTTAAAAGTTCTCCGTTTTGAATTATAATTGCTCTTGCACTTGTTCTCATTTCTATTCTCCTTGCAAAATATTGTTAAATTATTATAGCACATATTATTCTCATAACAAATGAAAAATCACGCATTTCATGAAAGAAATTGCACAATTCTGCTTGACATTTTTTCAAAAGAAAAACACATGCAAAAACTTGCAAGCAAAAGAACAAATAAAAATGCGAATGTTAAAAAGTGTTTTTTCATTATAACTTTTCTTACCTTTTATGTTTTTAGTATAACAAACCATACACGCCTTGTAAAAATTTTAACAAATTTTGTTTGAAATGGTTTTAAATTTATCTGGCACAAAAAACTTAACCAAGTTTATTTGACCTTTTTTGTTTATTTGTGTTACCATTTCATTATAAAGGAGCAAAATATGGAAGCAATCACAAAAGAAAAGCAGCAAATCTGCAACACTTTGAAAAACAAAAAGTTCAGAAAACTTGCAAAAGTTTTTTCAATTCTCGCCGCATGCATTATTGTGTTTTTGACATTTTTCACAATCACTTGGTTTGTTGGAAGTTCTAGGATTTTAAACTATATTTCAAAAGTAAACATCACTGCTTCAGCAACTGAAAATGTTATCATTTCAAAAGATACAACAAATCAAACCGTGTCAATCGACAATAAAACTGGCAGAGACCTTAAAATTTTGCAACTTACCGACATTCATTTTGCTTGCAGTGTTTTCACTCTTAGTCTTGACAAAAAAGTTGTTGGTCAAGTTGTAAAGTGTGTGAACAAAACCAACCCAGACATTATTGTTGTTTCAGGTGATGCACTTTCTCCAATTTGGATCACGTCTGTAACCCGAAACTCTAAAAATCAACTTGATGCATTCATTTCACTTTTTGAAAAGATTGGAATTCCATATACATTTTGTTTCGGCAACCACGATCCAGCCGGAACACTTTCAAAAGAATATATTTCAAAAAAGATTGAAGAAGCCCCAACTTCATTTTACATTCGTGGTGACAAAAATGTTAAGGGAGAAGGCAATCATTCGGTTAAAATTTACAACAATGGCACACTTTCTTCTTCTCTTATTTTAATGGACAGTGGCGGACGTGACGGCACTGGATATGAAGGAGTATCAGCTTCGCAAGTTTCATGGTATGAGCAAGAAATCTTGAAACTTAAAACCGAAAAATCCGACATTAAAAACATAATATTTATGCATGTTCCAACCCCTGAATATTCTTCATTTTACTCAGAAGCAAAAAAAGGAAACAGTAATTTTGAAATCACAATGGGTTCGCAAGGCGAAGCAGTTTGCAACGGCAAACAACATGGACTTTATAAAAAAATGGCAGAACTTGATTGCACAAAATGGGTTTATGTTGGACATGACCACAAAAACAACTATTCAGTTCTTGACAAAACAACTTCTATCACCCTTTCCTATGGCATGAGCATGGACTATACTGCCTATCCAACACTAAAATTCACAACAAAATATCGTGGCGGAAGAGTGATTTTGCTTTCAGAAACTGGAAATGTTGAAAGCTATCTTGCTGCCCAAGATAACAACTATGAGAGAAAAATTTAACAAGCAATAAACATTTGCTTTAAAACAAATACACCTTGCTTTTTGCAAGGTGTTTTATTTTATTTTTCAATTTCTTCAACATTTTCATTTGACCAAGCTTTGCCATTGATAAATTGAGTTAAAGCCATTGTGAAAGCTTGAGTGTTAAGGTCAATTCGGGTGATTTTTTCATGAGTTAAAATCCCAATTCCGCCAGTTCCGTTATGAAGATTGTTTTCTTTGAAAATGCGATCCATCACATCGCCAAGTCCAATTTCTTTAATATCTGAAAGATATTTATTTGGGATTGGAAAGCTCGCACTTGTTCCAACACTTTCATTTCCCTTTTTGTCTCGAATCACTGCAACATTAGTGACCGCCCAGAATCCAAGTTCGTTGAAAATTCCGGACTCTACAGCCATGAACATGTCTGCATCAATATTGTTTTCTTTCGAATATTTAACAAGATTTTTAACCCTGTTTTTTGCCCCGAGAAATGTTTCTTCTCCAATAGGTTGCTCACTTACTTCTGAAGGTGAGCTTATTCCCACAACCTCAACATCTTGAAAATAATTTTCAAGAGCATTTTTTGCCCCAAGAATTTTTCCTGGGTTCTTTGTTCCGATAAGAACTTTCATATTTTTTCTCTCCTTTGTGTGTGTTTTGACTGTAATAAAAAAAATCCACTTATAACAACAATAACCACAGCCAAAAGCACTATTGTTATTGCCATTCATAAGAAGATTTTTTCAAATTTTCCCAACTTACACACAATCTGGAATGACACGAGATTGTAATATTATTATCACACAAACCTTAGAAATTGTCAAGACCAAAATTTAAAAATGACATGTATGTTTTCTTTATTCTTTAACTTTCAAATCTTTTCCATTTATAAAAAACAAGCACAAAAAAAGAATGCGAAATGCATTCTTCTTTTTGTTAACTAAACGTTAAGCAATCTCCAAATATGTTTGCTTACAATCATAAGGATAAGGTCAACAATCCAAACAATTGTGAAACCGAAGATAAGTCTTAAAATTCCAGCAACGATTTTTCCTTCTGCAAAACGAGTTACAGCACCGCAAATCCAAGATGTTACAGGAATGATTGCAAGAATAACACTTACAATGTAACTAAGACCAAAATAATCTGATTTCTTTGCCATATTATTTTTTCCTCCTCAATATTATATATTAAAATATACTCTCTTTTATGCAAAAGAGCAACAAAATGAAAGCATATTAAAACATTTGAAAAAATTTATCCTTGAATTGAGCCAACAGTTCTTGGGAAAATTTCAACATCACGAATGTTTGAAATTCCAGTTAAATACATAACCATTCTTTCAAATCCAAGACCATATCCAGAGTGAATGTTTGTTCCGAATCTTCGAGTGTCAAGATACCATGAATAATCTTCTTCTTTAAGACCAAGCTCTTTCATTCTGTTTAAAAGGACATCTAGACGTTCTTCACGTTGACTTCCACCAATAAGTTCGCCAATTCCAGGAACCAAAAGGTCAACAGCAGCAACGGTTTTGCCATCATCATTTTGACGCATATAGAAAGCTTTAATTTCTTTTGGATAGTTTTTCAAGAATACTGGTTTTTTATAAACAACTTCGGTTAAATATCTTTCATGTTCACTTTGAAGATCAATTCCCCAAGAAACAGGGAAAACAAATTTGTTTTTAACTTTTTCAAGTTCTTTGATCGCATCGGTATAGTCAAGACGAACAAAATTATTTGAAACAATGTTTTCAAGGCGGTCAAGAAGTCCAGTGTCAACAAACTTATTTAAAAATTCAAGTTCGTCACGGCATTCTTTCATCACATATGAAATGACATATTTAACCATTTCTTCTTCATTGTCCATAAGACCATCAATGTCTGTAAAGCACATTTCAGGTTCCATCATCCAGAATTCCGCAGCATGACGAGATGTGTTTGAATTTTCAGCTCTGAAAGTTGGACCAAATGTATAGGTTTTTCCAAATGCATGAGTCAAAGTTTCTTCATGAAGTTGTCCTGAAACAGTAAGAGAAACTTTCTTTCCAAAAAAGTCTTGAGAATAGTCAACTTTTCCATCTTTCATTGGAAGTTTATCAAGGTCAAGAGTTGTAACCTGGAACATTTCACCAGCACCTTCACAGTCATTTGCTGTGATGATTGGTGTGTGAATATAAACAAAGTTTCTTTCTTGGAAAAATTTATGAATTGCATATGCAGCAGTAGAACGGATTCTGAAAACTGCATTAAACAAGTTTCCACGAGCACGGATTGTTGGAATTGTTCTCAAAAATTCAATTGTGTGACGTTTCTTTTGAAGCGGATAGTCGGCAGAAGATTCGCCAAGAACCTTCACTTCTTCTGCATTAATTTCAAATGGTTGTTGTGCTTCTGGGGTTAAAATCACCTTTCCTGTAACGCAAAATGATGCACCAGAAATTTGCTTTACAACTTCGTCATAGTTTGCAACTTTTTCACGCTCGACAACAACTTGCACACATTTAAAAGCACCATCATTAAGAGATACAAATGCAATGTTTTTAGAGTCACGAATGGTTCTTGCCCAACCACAAATTGTTACACTTTTTCCACCAAAATCTTGATAGTTTTTGTTTAAATCTTTAATTTCAATACGTTTCATATTTCTCTCCTTATGGGTTCAAGCGGTCTGGGCCACGGAAAATATACATTGCTTCTTTAAGGCTTGGAAGATCCAAAAGAAGCATCAAAAGTCGGTCAAGACCAAGACCAAATCCACCATGTGGTGGGCAGCCATTTTTAAAGAAATTGATATAGTCTGTCATTGGAGTTGTGTCAATTCCACGTTCTTCAATTTGTTTTTTCAAAACATCTGGACGATGTTCTCTTTGTGCCCCAGAAGTGATTTCAACGTCTTTAAAATAAAGGTCATATGATTTTGAATATTCAGGTTCATCTTCTTTTGCCATTGTATAGAAAGCTCTAACTTTTGTTGGATATTCTTTAACAAAGAAGAATTGATGACCATTTTTCTTTTCCATATAGTCGCAAAGAGCAACTTCTTGTTCTTTTGAGAAGTCATCGCCATCTTTAATGTCAATGTTAAGCGAACGAAGAATTTGATATGCTTCTTTCATTGTGATTCTTGGGAACGGAACTGTTGGAACAACAATATCAACGTTCAAAAGTTCTTTCACTTTTTCGCCATGTTTCTTTGCAACTTCATTAATGGCATATGCAAGCAAGTTTTCTTCAAACTGCATTACATCTTCAACACCATTAACATAGCTCATTTCAATATCAAAACCGCTAAATTCTGTTGCATGTTGTTTTGTGTGTGATTTTTCAGCACGGAAAATTGGAGTGTTGATCAAAACTTTTTCAAATCCTGCACACATTGCCATTTGTTTATAGAATTGTGGGCTTTGAATGAGATATGCTTTTTTGTCGAAATATTTAACTTCAAAAACATCTGCCCCACCTTCACTTGAAGTTCCGATAAGAGTTGGTGTGTGAATTTCAATGCAACCATGATCAATTGCATATTGACGCATTGCTTGGTTTAAAGTTGTTTCAACTTGGAAAATAAGAGTTTTTGAAGGACTTCTAAGATCAACCCAACGATAATCAAGACGTTGATCAATTGAACTGTCTTCTGCAATTGGCAATGCTTCTGCATGGCTTGTAAGCTCAACTTCTTCAGGAATAATTTCAATTCCACCAAGTTTAACAAATTCGTTTGCAACTGCTTCCCCTTTAATTTTTACAGTGCTTTCCAAGGTTGCTTTTGAAAAGATTTCTGCAATTTCTGGTTTTTCAGCCTTGATAACTGTAACCTGAACTTTTCCAGAAAGGTCACGAATAACAATAAATTGCATATTCTTTTTATCACGCAAATTTTCAATCCAGCCTTGAAACTCTACTTTTCCTGGTTTAATTTCACTAATTTTCATGTTTTTCTCCTTATAAAACAAAAAACTTTTTGGGTTTGCCAAAAAGTTTTAAGATTTTTTTTGCTTGACAATATGAACCCATTAATATGTGCTTAAATTATTTTTTATTATCGCCATCAATAATGTTTTTCATATTGCTTTTTCCTGTTTTTCATAGATTGATTTTATTATAAAACCGCAGTCGCACTTTTGTCAACAACAATTGAAAATTTATGGCACGTTCGCCTATTTTTTAACCAAAAATCTTTCTACTTTATAAGATTTATTCATCACAGACAAAATTGTGTCGAAATTGTCATCTTCTGCCGACTTGTTTCTGTGGTGTTCTCCACACTTTGAACACGTATATTCAATTATATATCCATCTTTCAAAACTGATATGCCGGTTGGAATCATGAGCCCCGCACACTTGTTTTGTCTGTCACCGGGGAAAACATCAACATGTTTTGAAACAAGACAATTGGGGCAATGATCTCTTGATGTATATCCAAGTTTTTCAACTTTATATCCACAACACTCGCAAACAAAACCATTATCATTTTTTGTGAATTGTTTTAATGCCACAACTTTTCCCCTTTAAACTTATCCTTTTATGGATATAAAATATAACAAACTAAAAACTTTGTCAAATGCTGTTTTGTTTAAACAAAAAACTTTCCAAAAAAATTGGAAAGTTTAAGTTAAATTTATCTGAAAAGACCATGCTTATAGATAATTTCAATAATGTGTTGTTTTTCATAGAATCTGCAAGCATCACGTTTAAAGAAATCCATTTCTTCTTGCGTTACCCCTTCAGTTACATACATATCAACAATGTTAAGTGAATAGATGTCTTTTTTGAACATTCCAGAGATATATGAAACCATCAAGCTTTGAGAAATTTCAGCTTCATTGAAAATATTAAAGCCTTGTGTCATATAAGTGTTATAAGGAAGGCCATAAAGCTCACAAACTGTTGGGAAAAGATCATATGTGTTGCAGAAAGTGTTAATAACCTGATGATCAAGTTTCTTTGAATAGATCATTGCAGGAATGTTATACATATATGAATCATAGAAATCTTCTTTCGAAATGTCTTTAATTGCATAGCAAAGTCCGTCATAATATCCGTTATGGTCTGCATAAAGAAGCAAAGTTGTGTTGTCTGCAATTCCACGTTCTTCCAAAGTTTGAAGAACATATTCAACCATGCGGTCACAATCCATTGCAGCACATTTATATTGTCTGAAAATTGATTGCATATCTTTATCTTCTGGAAAAACATATGCCGTGTTGTCTGCAAGCCAAGCCCTATATGCTGGAAGATGTTCGTCATAAAGAGTATAGAAAGGTTCGAAACGTTCGTTATAACGGTTATAAGTTCCGTGAGTGCTTACGGTTGTGAAGAAACTGAAAAATGGTTCTGCTTGATTTGGAATGAACTTGTCAACCATTGCTTTGATATAGTTTGTGTCAAGGTTCCAATCATAGAAGCTTGTGCCTTTATTTTCAAGATCTGCATCTTCAAGACCATAGACATATTCAAATCCCATATTTTTGTTTACGACATCACGTTCATAGAAAGTTTTCTTGTAACCATGAAAATAGTTTGCAGTATATCCAAGACTTTTAAAAAGATTTGGAAGTGAATATGGAGTGTTTAAATTATCATTTCTTGCAAGTGTTGACATTTGAGTGTCTTTTGGCATGTTTCCATTAATTCCAATGTCTTCACTCATGTTTGTTTTGTTTTTAGAATAGAAGTTTTCAAAAGAAATTCCAGTTTCTGTTCTGATTTTCCAAAGAGTTGGAGTGTTGATTGGGTCAATTGCAAACCATTCGAAACTTTCAAGCATGATCATGATGAAATTGTCGCCATAAAGAGTTGCATTTGTGTTTGTTGCTTTTTGTCCATCTTTAAGACCTTTTTTAATGTCGGTTTTAAGCTCTTCATCAAGCTTGTCGTTTTTATAAATCATGTTGCCAAGGCTTTTTGCATAAAAACCATATGTTCCAAACTTTTTATATGCTTCAAGCTTAAATTGCATGTTGTCCCACAAATATTTATCGCTTTCAGCAACAGCAATTGAATCTGTTGTTGATTTAAAAGTTGCAGTTTGAATGAAAAATCCACTTACTGAAACAGTCCACATGCAAGCAAAAACTGCCATTAAAAGAGACATTCTGTTTATTTTTTTAAGCTCATATTCTTTTTTGATTTTTCTATCCATTAAAACTTGAGCTGTGATAACAACTCCTAAAATCGCAAAGTTTGCAATGATGCTCCAAAACTCTACGAATTGGAAAGAAAATGCTTGAACAGCTTCACGTCCAAGTTTCATCATGTCAAAAGAGAAAATGTCACCAAAAACTTTATAAAGAGTTGCATTTACACAGTTGATTAAAACTTGAAAGCCAATGAAAACATACATGATCGCATTTGCACCTTTTCTTCTGCAAAGGAACATGAAACTTGCAATTATCAAATAAAATGCCAAATTAAGCATGAAATAGGTTGGCAACAATTGAACTGCATTTGAATTTCCTGTAACTTTAAAACGTATGAATGCAAAGTTAACCATTTCAAGAACAATTGCAGAAACTAAAAACAAAACCGGTTTCAAAATGTCTGAAAGTCGCATTGTTTGTCGGTTTTTGATTTCTGGTTTATCGGTTCCATTCACATCAACCATTTTTGCCGTTTTCTTTGATTTTTTAATTCTCTTTTCTTTTTTATCTTTTTTTATATTTTCTTCTTCGTTTTTTATATTTTCTACTTCGTTTTCTTTTTTATTTTTTTCAGAAACTTCTTCAAGCGAAACAGTTTCTTCAATTTCTTTGTTTTCCATTTCTACCTCTATAATTTTTCAGCCCTAGAAGCTGGAACGATAATTTTAACAGCTTTTGGAACAACGGTAAAATCAAATTTTCCCGCACCCGTTCTTTCCCCGTCAAGATTTATAATTGCGCTGTCATCAACATTCATTGTGAACTTGTCTAGAACTCGATATGTGACATGCTTATTCTTTTTATATTTATTCAAACCAAAAGCAAAAATTCCTGCAGTTCGGCAAACATCTGAAAATGTGACTTTATTTTCATGAGAATGAATAAGCACAATTTCAACCTCTCCATCATCAAGCTGAGCAGATTTGTTAAGCAAAAATCCAGCAGTGCTTCGAGAATTTAAAATCAAAATGAGTGCACATTTTTGTTTAATGGTTTCATTTTCAGTTTCAAGCTCAACCGAAACTGGTTTTGCATGAAACACATCTTTAACACCATCAAAGAAATATGCCATTTTCCCCATGCGTTTTTTAACTTCACGTTTTGCTCTGTAACTTGAAGCAGTGAAAAGCCCAGTGCAACACACATAAATTCCATAGCGGTTGTTAACCTTGAAAATATCGTGTTCATATGCAACACCATTAACAATGTTTGAAACCGCTTTTTTAATTTTTAGTGGAATATGAAGTGATCTTGCAATGTCATTTGTGGTTCCCGTTGGAATATAGCCAATGATTGGTTTATTTTCACTTTCCCCCATTCCGTTTACAACTTCGTTGAGTGTTCCATCTCCGCCAGAAACGAAAAAATAGTCATATTTCCCACAAGCTTCTTTTGCAAAAATGCTTGCATCTCCTGCCTTGGTTGTTGGACGTTCTTCAACATCACCAAACTTCTCACGAAGACGAGAAAGAATATAACTTTTGTTTTTCAAAATTTTCCCGTTTCCACTTTCGGGATTGTAAACATAAATACACTTCATGTTTCAAATTATATAACTATTGTTATATAAATGTCAACTTTATGATAATTTGTTTTATTTTTATAACTGCTCATATTTTCATGTTTGTTTAAAATTTTTAAATTTTCACAAAAAAAAGAAGCATTTTTGCTTCTTTTTTATTACTATTCATTTTCAACTTTTGCTTTTAGCTTTTCATATTCTTCATCAGTAATTGCACCAACTGCTTTAAGCTCATCAAGTTTAGCAAGACGTTTTGCTCTTTGTTCTGCAACTGGGTCAACAACAGGAGCCGGTTCTTCTTTCTTTGCTGGTTTTGGAGTGATAGATTGCATGATCTCTGCACGAATTGTTGCATATTCTTCGTCATTGATTGCTCCAAGATCTTTAATTTCTTGAAGTTTTACAAGTCTGTCACGAACCTTTTCCATGTTTTCAAGAGAATAGTCTGGTTCATTTTTTGAACATGCTGGTTTTGTTTGAGCAGGAACACCAGGAGCAACATTAACATCATTTGTTTGAGTTTGTGGCTGCACATTCGCATCACCAACATTTCCAGCAAGATAGTTTTCCTTTTGTTTCTTTTGAACTGCAAGAAGGCCAGCAAGAGCAAGACCAGCAATCAAAATTCCGCAGAAGAAGAATGAAACAATAACCCAAGCAAGGGCAAAGTTATATTTTTCATAAGCTGTTTTGTCGTCCATTTTTGAGAGTTTCACAAAAATTCCGCCTTCTGCATATGTCATTCCAGCACAAATTAAACCAATAACGAAAAGCACATAGGTCATCACTTTAACTGAGTTAACATAGGCTAATGCCAAATCTGGGTCGCCAACTTGATTTAAATATTCTTGATACATTTCAGCGAACATCTCATTGCTCATTGACACGCCTAAAATTCCAAGAAGGCATGTCACAACCAAAAGAGAAGCAAAAATGAAACACAAAATGTAAACTGCTTTATAGTAACTGTTTGTTTTAACTTCCATATTAAATTTTCCTTTATTAAAGTAAAGATTCTGTTTACTTTCAACAACAATATTTTAACAAACCACACATTTTTTGTCAACAACAACTGATTTATTATGCATTTAAAGATATATATTCATTTTTTCGCACTAAAATGCACGAAAATAAAAAAAATGCCATGATAAAAAATCATGACATCATGTTCATAGGCAAATTTCAAGCAATATTGCTTGATAAAAAATAATAAATAAATCTATAAAAAAATTAAAAATCTACAACATAAATAAATTAAAGCAAAAAATTCCAGCATAATATATGTTTTTTCCAGGAACATAGGGTGCTTCAAACGGATATCCAAGGTTTTCCCCACTCTAGGTTCCTAAAACAAACATATTTTAATAAATTAAACGTTTTCACACAATTTCTTTAAAAGTGGTATCTTCAAATAAAGAAATGTGAAAGATTTTTTCCAAATCCGCCCGGTATCATGCAGATTTAAAATAAGCGCCACAAACATTGCCCGGTATCATGCAATATTCAAAGCTTTTTAAAAGTTTAAACGATTTAATGAATAAAGGCATTTTCAGCATTTAATTCATCAAGTTTTTTGTTTTTATCTTTTTCTTGGTTTAAATTTTATTTTTTGCCAAAGTTTTGAGTTTTTTAAACATTAAAACTACATTTGAAAGTTAAACTTCAAGACATTCAGCTTTATCTTTGTCTTTCGCATAAACAATAAACAATCAGGTCTAAATTCGCCCCTTAAAGCAAACTTGCCAAACCATATTGAATTGTTTATCAAATTCACAACCACCCGAACTTTAAAACACAACTGAGCGCTCTTTGTTATGTTTTAAAGAGCAAATAATTATAAATTTAATAGCCAACGCAATGGTTTGATTTGTCAGCTTTAAATTGTGAATTTAGGCCTTATTGTTCATGTTTAATTAAAAAACTTTGAAAAGCCACAGTCCTGCAGGCATTCGCCTGCAAGACTTGTCACTTATTTAAGAAATAGAGCCAATAATGGTTGTTCCAGTGATTGTTGTTGTAGCTGTTGTGGTATCACCAACTTCATAAACAACTCTGGTGTTATTCGCATTGATTGTTCCGTTTGTCAAAGTAAGAGTTGACTTCTCGTTATAGAAGATTCCGTTAAATGAGCTTGCTGTTGTAACTGTTCCAACTGTAATGTCGCAGTTTGAAACACTCATTGTGCTTGAGTTTACATAGAACAAGCATTTTCCATTAGCAGTTCCACCTGAAACTGTAAGATAAGATGCAGTTACCTTTGCACTGTTAGTTGCATAGATAATTCCACCATTTCCGCTAGCAACACCAACTGTATAGCCAGTGATAGATGTTCTGTTAATGTTAAGAGTTCCGCCATCTACAACAAATATAGATTTTGTTGTGTTTGAAGTTGTTCCAGGAGCGGCGCCTGAGATAACTGTTGTGTTAGTTGTTGCTGTGCTGTCTCCAATGTTAAGAGTCTTTCCAGAAGCAACTGTTAAGCATACATCACCTGAAAGGGTAATGTTCTTGATGTTCATTGTTGTTGCAGTGAACAATCTGTTTGCAGAAGCAAATGTCAATGTTACGTTTGAAGCACCGGTGATTGTTGCTGTTCCACTAATGTTCTTAGTTGAATAGTTGCCACCAACTGTTGTGCTGATAAGAACTTTGATGTCTGCTCCGGCATATGTTGTTATGATAGAGCCAAATGATTCAACTCCACGAGGTGCTGTGTCAAGAGCAACTTCGGTTGAAGATGTCCATGATGAAGCACTTGTGTAATATTTAACCCAAATCTTAGAAGCTTGGCTAATTCCGTAAACTTTTGCAGTTGTTCCATCAACTCCACTTGTTCCGAAGTCTGCAGTTGCAGTTGTCAAAGTGAAGCTGAATGTTGCAGTTGACTTATAGTTTGCTTCAGATCTGCTTGTTTGAGCAGTTGTAGCACTTGAGTTTGCGTTCCAACCAATGTGACGTCTGCCTTCAGTCATATAAGCATTGAATCCATATGTGATGTTTTGAGTTGAGCCGTAAGTCATGCTTACTTCTTTTGTATATGAACCATATATGAATTTTACTGTGTAAGTCTTTGCTTCCCAAATTGCGTAAAGTGTTGCACCTGGATAGAATGTATCACCAACATTTTGGTTTGCAGAATATCTTGCAGTTGTTCTTGATCTGTCAGTATCCCAGCCAAGGAAGTTGTAGCCAGCTCTTGAATATGCACCAGCAAGTGTATTTGTTGTTGATCCATATGTGAAGGTTTTGGTTGTCAATACAGTCGTATCAGTAGAAGTATAGTTTCTATTGAATGTGATTGTATAAGTGTTAGCTGTCCATTGAGCTGTGATTGTACATGCAACTGAACCTTGTGTGAACACTGCAGTCTTTGTTGACGAATCAAATGTGATTGTTGCTCCGCCAATGTTTGCTGTTGCAGTGCTTCCATCAGATGTTCTTGAAATTACATAACCAGTTAATGTATAACCAGTTCTTGCACGTTCTGTAACGGTTTCAGTTGTGCCATAAGCTTTTGCAACTTCAATAATATCTGTGCTGTTATCAGAAACTCGATAACCACCATTAGGATCAATTCTTAATGTATATGTATTTACTACCCAGTGAGCATAGATTGTCTTGTTGCTTGCTTGATCCCAAGTATGAGCACTTGAGCCATTAGCATTGTAATATTTTGTTCCAACACCACTTTCTGAAGCATAGTATCCATAGAATGTGCATCCAACTCTTGTTGGAGCTGTGATTGCAGGCATTGCTGAGCCATATGTTGCAATTACAGATGTTGATCCACCTGTTCCACCTTGTCTGTCAAGAGTTACAGTATAGGTGTTTGCTTTCCAGTGAGCATAAAGTGTAAATTTGCTTGTTCCGTCTGACTTAGGATCAGCAACAAGGTTTGTTACTGAAGCTTCGTCTGCATATGCAACTGAACCAGCTGCACTTGTTGCCCAACCATCAAAGGTATAACCAGTTCTTGCAAATCCGTTTGCTGTAAGAGCTTTAGCAACATCATAGGTGTGTGTTGATGAAGCAGTTGTTCCTGTTCCACCATTTGCATTGTAAACAACAGTATAGGTGTTTGCAGTCCATGTTGCTTGAAGTGTTACTGTTCCGCTTAATGCAAGGTTCTTATAGCTTGCAAGTTTTGTTGCAGAACCATTCCAAGCTGTTGTCAAAGCACTTGTGCTTGAACCAACTTTTGCATATGTTGTGTTCAATCCAGATGTTGCTTTCCAACCAGCGAATGTATAACCAGTCTTTGTTTTTACAATGAAGTTATATCCGTTGTCAAATGATGCAGTTTGTGAACCAAGAGATGTTGTTCCATCACTGTCAACATAGTTAACGGTATAGGTGTTTGCAGTCCAATGTGCATAAAGTGTTACAGTTGCACCATTTACTGCTGTAAGTTTAGAACTTGTTGCAGTAACTGAATTTCCACCAGAAGCGGCTGTGAACCAACCACCGAATGTCCAACCAGTAAGGCTTGCATCGGTAAGTGCTCCGATTGCTGCAGTATATTTAATACCAGTCTTATTAGCAGGAACTGAAACGCTATTTGATGCATTTGATGGCTTATTGCCATTGAATGTAATTGTATAGGTGTTTTCAGTCCATTGAGCTTGAAGTGTTACTGTTCCACTTGTTGCAAGGTTCTTGAAGCTTGTTGCTTTTACAACTGTGTCTGCACTTGACCAAGGTGTTGTTACAGAAGTGCTTGAACCATATTTAGCTGTTGATGCGTTCAATCCTTCTGTTGCTTTCCAACCAGCGAATGTGTAGCCTGTTCTTGATGTTGAACCAAAGTTATATACAGTGTCAAATGTTGCTGTAAGATTTGCAATTGCAGATCCGCCATTTGCATTATATTTAACTGTATAGGTGTTTGCTTTAAATGTTACAGAAATTGATACTGTAGCTTTTGGCATTGTGAAGGTTCTTGTTGCACCTGTTCCAGAAAGTGTAACACCACTTGTTGGAGCAGTTACTGTAATAGCCTCCAAACTATAACCAACATTAGCACTTGTTGAAATTGTCACTGTTGAACCTGTGATATAGTATCCAGCTGAAACAGTGTTTGCTTCTGTTGCAGAAGATGATGCAGTTCCGTGACCGTTTGTTGTAATGATAACTTGGAAGTTATTTGTTTCCCAAACAGCATAGAGTGTTGAACCATTTCCATCATTATACATTGCATTAACGTTTTCTACAGTAATTGTTGCACCAGCATCATATGAAGCTGTTGTAGATGTGCTTGCAGTTCCCCAACCAAGGAAGTTATATCCTTTTCTTGTTGGAGCAGCAAGAGCAGTTCCAGCAACGCCATATGTAAATTCTTTTACTGTTGATTTTCCACCACTATAGTTTTCGTTAAATGTGATGTTAAATTTATTTGCAGTCCACTTAGCATAAAGTTTAACTGTTCCGCCATCAGTTGTTGTAAGGTTCTTTACTGATGCGCTATTTGTATATACAACAGCACCAGCATCGGTTGTTGCCCAACCAGCGAATGAATGGCCAGTTTTTGCAAATCCGTTTGCTGTAAGGTTCTTAGCAACATCATATGTATGTGTTGATGAAGCAGTTGAACCAGATGTTGAACCGTTTCCTTTATATTCAACTGTATAGGTGTTTGCAGTCCATTGTGCATAAAGTGTAATGTCTGATGCTGTTTCGAATGGGTCTCCAGATTTAACTTTTGAACCATTTGATTTAGCATCGAACCAACCAAAGAATGACCAACCAGTAAGAGTTGGAGTTCCAAGTGTTCCGATTGTTCCACCATATGTTACATTCATTGTTGCAGGAACATTTGTTACACTTGCAGAAGCATTTGTTGGTTTATTGCCATTAAATGTAATCTTGTAAATGTTTGCAGTCCAATGAGCATAAAGTGTGAATCTACTTGATCCGTCTGAATTAGGATCAGTAACAAGGTTTATTACTGAAGCCTTATCTGCATATACAACAGCACCAGTTCTACTTGTTGCCCAACCATCGAAGGTGTGTCCTGTTTTTGAGAATCCGTTTGCTGTAAGAGCTTTAGCTACATCATATGTGTGTGTTGATGAAGCAGTTGTTCCTGTTCCAAGATTTGCATCGTAAACAACAGTATATTTGTTTGCAGTCCATGAAGCTGCAAGTGTTACAGTTGTTGTTACTGAAGCATCAGCAGTTGATGGGTTTTCACCAGTGCTCAAATTACTGAATGTACTATCCAATTGATAAGTCTTTCCACCAAATGTGAAGCCACCAAATGTGTATCCAGTTCTTGAAGCAGCTGTAATGTATGTTTCAACTGTATAAGTTGTTCCATATCTTGCGATAAAGCTGAAGTTTGTGTCAAGGGCAGCTGTCTTTGTAAGAGTTCCACCGTTGCCATTAAATACAACTTTATATTTGTTTGCAGACCACTTAGCATAAATCTTGAGAGTTGAAGTGATTGATACTTTTGTATCAGCTTTGATTGTTGAACCTGTTCCGTCTGAAGCAGTGTTCCAACCTTGGAGTGTATAACCAGAACGTGTAACTGTTGGAAGTGTTCCATAGGTTGCATCATAAGTTACAGATTTTTGTTTTGTTCCAGCTTCGGTTCCATCTGTCCAACCAGTGGTTGTTCCAAATGTTCCGCCGTTAGGATATGCAATTACTGTATAGGTGTTTGCAGTCCATTGAGCTGTAAATGTTACAGTGTTTGCTGAAGGAATTGATGCATCTGCTGTTGATGGATTTACACCATTGTTCAAACTTGTAAATGTGCTTGTCAATAGATATGTTGTTCCACTATATGTGAATCCAGCGAATGTGTATCCTGTTCTTGAAGCAGCTGTAACATATTTGTTTACAGTGTAGGTTGTTCCATAGTATGCAACAAATGAAGTTGTTCCTGTTAAGGTTCCGCTATTTGCAGCGAATACAACTTTATATTTATTTGCAGACCATTGTGCTGTAAGTGTTACAGTGTTTGCTGCAGGAATTGATGCATCTGCTGTTGCAGGATCAATACCAGTATTCAAGTTCTTAAGTGAGCTTGTCAATAGATATGTTGTTCCATTAAAGGTGAATCCAGCGAATGTGTATCCTGTTCTTGAAGCAGCTGTAACATATTTGTTGATTGTATAGCTTGCGTCATATCTTGCAACAAATGAAGTTGTTCCTGTTAAGGTTCCGCCGTTTGCAGCGAATACAACTTTATATTTATTTGCAGTCCACTTAGCATACAATTCAAATGTTCCACCGTTTACAGTTGTAAGGTTCTTTACAGAAGCATTATCTGCATATACAACTGAACCAGCTGCACTTGTTGCCCAACCTGCGAATGTATAACCAGTCTTTGTGAAGCCGTTTGCTGTAAGAGCTTTTTCAGTTCCATAAACGTGGCTTGAATTTGCGGTTGAACCAGCAGTGTTTCCGTTTCCGTTATAGTGAACGGTGTATGTGTTAAGTGCGAATACAGCATAGAATGTTCTGTTTGCTGAAATTGTGAATTTGTAAGTTGCATTTGTCTTAGTGTAGGTTGTTCCACCAACACTTGAGTCTGCAACTGCAGCTCCACCTTCAGCAACAAGCCAGTTAACGAAGTGATAACCAGTTGAAGCTGTTGCTGTAATTGTTACGGTTGAACCATGATAGTAATAGGTTGTTCCATCAATTACAACAGTCTTGCCTGTTTCGCCAGCTACTGTTGCAGAACCGCCAGTTGAAGCTGTTACTGTAACTGTATAGCTGTTAAGTTTCCATTGAGCTGTAATTTCTTTATTTCCAGCAACTCTGTAAACTGTTGCAGCTGTGTATCCATCGCTGTAACCAGTGAATGAATATCCAGCTCTTGACAAGCTTGGAAGTGATCCAATTGCTTTGTCATAGGTTACTGTTGTTGAAGTCTTTTCACTTGCAGGAGTTGACCAACCTTCTGGAACAGAATTAAATGTTCCGCCGTTTGCATTTACTGTAAGTTTATAAGTGTTTGCAGTCCAATGAGCATAAAGTGTAACTGAGCCTTTGTTTGTGGTTGTAAGGTTCTTGCTTGTTGAATCTACTTTTGTTCCACCAGTTGCAAGAGTGAACCAACCGTCAAACTTATATCCTGGAATTGTTGGAGTTCCAAGAGTTCCAAGAGCTACATCGTAAGTTGCTGCCAAATTTGTAGGAACTTTTGAAGCAGTGTTACCTGTTGGAGCGTTTCCATCAAATTTTACAGTATATGTGTGTGCAGTCCATTGAGCATAGAGTGTTACAGTTGCACCATTTTCGGTTGTAAGTTTTGTTGATGTTTCCAAAACTTTTGTTCCGTTTGTTTTTGCAGTGAACCATCCATTGAATGTCCAACCAGTAAGAGTTGGTGTTTTGAGTGTTCCAACTGCTGTTGTCTCATATTTAATGCCGGTTTTTGTTTCAGGAATGTTTCCAACTGTTCCAGTTGCTGTTGATGGTTTATTTCCATCAAATGCAACTTTATAAGTGTTTTCAGTCCATTGAGCATAAATCTTGAGAGTTGCAGTGATTGATACTTTTGTATCAGCTGCGATTGTTGAACCTGTTCCGTCTGAAGCAGTGTTCCAACTTGTAAATGTGTAACCAATACGTGTAACTGCTGGAAGTGTTCCATAGGTTGCATCATAAGTTACAGTTTTTTGTTTTGTTCCAGCTTCGGTTCCATCTGTCCAACCAGTGGTTGTTCCAAATGCTCCGCCGTTAGGATATGCAATTACTGTATATGTATTTACTGTCCAGTAAGCATAGATTGTTGCTGTTCCGCTTGTTGCAAGGTTTGTGCTTGCAGATGTAACTTTTGTCTTTCCGGTTGTGTCAGCACCAGCAGTAATCTTTGTTGTGAACCAACCGCCGAATGTATAACCTTTAAGAGTTGCATTGTCAAGTGTTCCAACAGCTGTGTCATAAACAACACCAGTTTTTGTTGAAGGAACTGTCACATTGCCTGATGCATTTGTTGGTTTATTGCCGTCAAATGCAATTGAATAGGTGTTTGCTGTGAATTTAGCATAAAGTGTGTAACTTGATCCGTTTGTGTGATCTGTTACTGTATATGCTCCACTTGTAACACCAGCAGAGGTTGTGCATGCTTCGTTTGTGAACCAACCAGCGAATGTGTAACCAGTTTTTGCAGTTGCAACAAGTGTAAGGCTTTGACCATATGTTACAGATTGTGACATTGTTCCAGCTTTTCCAATTCCTACTTGTTGTCCAGCTACTTCAGCTTCGGTTCCATTTCTGAATGATTTTGCAGCAACATTGACTGTATAAGTGTCAATTTCAAAGTGTGCTGTAAGAGTGTATGTTTCACCATCTTTGCTTTGTGCAGGGATTGTAAATTCATAAGGTGAACTTGTGCTATCTGTCAAGCCGGCACCAGTCCACTTAGTGAAGTGGTATCCCGCAACAGAATTGATTGTATTTACTGTAATCTTTGTTCCATATTCAATTGAACTATAAGATGTATTTGTTGTTCCAGTAAGTGTTGTTGAGCCAACTTTAGAAATGAATGCATTTCCAAGAAGTGTTCCACTTGCATTCTTTGTGATTGCAAGAGTCAAGTTATATTTATGAATTGTCCACTTAGCATAAAGTGTAACTGTTCCACCAGCAGTTGCTGTAAGGTTCTTTACTGATGCGCTATTTGCATATGCAACAGCACCAGTATCGGTTGTTGCCCAACCAGCGAATGAGTAACCAGTTTTTACAAATCCGTTTGCTGTAAGGTTCTTAGCAACATCATATGTATGTGTTGATGAAGCAGTTGAACCAGATGTTTCACCATTTCCATTGTAAACAACGGTATAGGTGTTTGCAGTCCAATGAGCATAAAGTGTTGTGTTTCCAACTGTTGTATAAGTGTCACCAGTTTTAACTTGTTTTCCACTTGAAGCAGCTGTGAACCAACCATTAAATGTCCAACCAACAAGAGATGGAGATTTAAGTGTTCCAACTTTTCCTGCATATGTTACAGAAATTGTATCAGGAACGTCTTTAACATCATTAGATGCAGTTGAAGGTTTGTTTCCAGCAAATGCAATTGTATATGTATTTGCTTTGAATGTTACTGAAATTTCAACAGCTTGTGTTGGCATTTTAAATGTTCTTGTGTTGCCAGTTCCAGAAAGTGTAACGCCACTTGTTGGAGCTGTAACTGTAATTGCATTCACGCTGTAACCTGCGTTAGGGGTTGCGGTGATTGTTACAGTTGATTCTGCGACATAAAGTGTTGAACCGCCAACTGAAATTGTTGTTCCAGAAGCTGCGGCTGAACCATTTGCACCAACAGTTACTTTAACACTGAAGCTGTTAAGTTTCCAAATAGCATAGAGTGTTGCGCCATCACCATCGTTATAGAAGGTGTTGCCAATGTTTTGACCTGCACTGTATGTTGCTTCAGTTGCATTCTTGTTTGTATCCCAACCAAGGAATGTATAACCAGTTCTTGTAGGTTTTCCAGCAAGAGTGTTTGAAGTTGAATCATATGTGAAGGTTTTTGATGTTACTGTTGCACCAGTATAGTTAGGGTCAAATGCAACATCAAATGTTTTTGTTCCCCATTGAGCGTAAAGTGTAACTTTTCCGCCGTTTGTGGTTGTAAGGTTAAGAACAGAAGTATTATCTGCATAACCAGTTCCTTTTCCGTCTGCTTGAGTGTTCCAACCAGCGAATGAGTAACCAGTTTTTGTAAATCCGTTTGCTGTAAGAGCTTTTGCAGTATCAAATGTATGTGTTGATGAAGCAGTTGTTCCTGTTCCGCCGTTTGCATTATATTCAACGGTATAGGTGTTTGCTGCCCACTTAGCATACAAGTTGAATGTTCCGCTTGTTACAAGGTTGTTAACTTCTTCACCATTATCATAAACTTTATCGCCTGCTGCACTTGTTGCCCAACCAAGGAAGTGATATCCAGGAAGAGTGAAGCCAATTGCTGTAAGAGCTTTTGCAGTGTCATAGGTCATTGGCAAGTTAGCCATTGAGCCAGCCATTGTTGTTGAAGCTCCGGCAGGTTTATTGCTGTTAAAGATGATTGTGTATGAGTTAGCAGTCCATTGAGCGTAAAGGTTTACAACTCCGCCGTCTGTTGCATTAAGTTTGCTTACTTCTTGTTCGTTGTCATATTTTGTTCCAGTTCCAGCAGCTGCTGTGTTCCAGTTTGCAAATGTCCAACCAACAAGCTCAAATCCGTTTGCATTAAGATTTGCAGCAATGTCATAGGTCATTGGTTGAGAAGCTGTTGAACCTGTAACATTATTTGTTGCTCCAGCAGGTTTATTGCTGTTAAAGGTGATTGTATATTTGTTTACTGTGAACTTAGCATAGAAGTCTTTGTTTCCAGCTGTCATTGCAAATGTATATGTTGCAAGAGTTGAAGCTGAAGCACTGAGAGCTGAATCTGTGAACCAGCCAACGAATGTGTAACCAGTTTCAGCAACAGCGTTGATTGTAACGTTTTGTGTTTCAAGAGCACTTGTTACAACGAAGAATGATCCACTTGCTGTTGTTCCAGTTGCACCAACGCCAACAGTTCCTTTTCCAGCACCATTATGAACGGTTACTGTATAATGATTTGCAGTGAAGAGTGCACTGTATGTTTGACCAGCAGTTGTCATTGCAGCAGTTGTCATTGTTGCGGTTGTTTCTGCAGCTTCTTTAGTGAAGTCTGTTCCAACGAACCAACCAGTGAATGTGAAGCCAGATTTTGCAGTTGCTGTGATTGAAGTTGTCTTTGTAAGGATAACTGATCCAGAACCTGAAACTGTTCCACCAACTGTGCTTTCTTGAGCGGCTGCACTTGTTCCAACTTTTACATATGCTTTAAGAGTTAAAGTATATGAATTTGCAGTGAAGAGTGCTGAATATACAAGTCCAGTTGAAGGCATTGCTGCGGTTGTAAGGGTATCTGTTGTTACAGTTCCAGTTACACCATCACCAACATACCAACCAGCGAATGTATATCCGCTCTTTGCGGTTGCAGTAAGGTCTAATGTTTGACCGAATGTAACCTTAGTTGTATAAACTCCGTTTGCCCCAGTGAATGTTGCACCAGAGAAACTTGTAAATCCAACATCAGATTTTGTTGCACTCTCAGAACCATATTTTACATAGTTGTTAACTGTGAGAGTGTATTTTTGAATCTCGAACTTAGCATAGATTGTTGTGTTTGAAGCAGGCATCTTGAATGTGTATTCTTTTCCTTCTGTTACAACTGTAAGTCCTGTTGTCAAAGCTGTTTGACAAGAAGAGTTAGTGTAAAGTCCGGCAAATACATATCCATCTTTTGCTGTAACTTTCAATGTTACAGATTGTGTATAGAAATAGTCTGTTCCAGCACCTGAAACGCTTCCACCAGTTGTTCCGGTTGTAAGAGTTCCATTTGCGCCAACAAATCTGTCTGTGATTGTAAGAGAATATTTGTTTTGTGTCCAAACAGCAGAAAGTGTAACTGTTCCGGTGTTTGTCTTAAGAAGTCCAGCTGCACTGAGAATGTCTGCAATCTTAACTGATGTTGCCTTTTCATATGTGTTAGCACTGTTAAGGTTCCAACCAGTGATTGTTGCTCCAGTATAGCTGAAGATGTCACCTTTAAGAGTGATTTTTCCATCTGCTGAATATGTAAAGCTTTCTACTGTTGTTTCGTTAGCTTTTGTTCCAGCGAATGTTGGATATGCAGAAGCATATTCAAGTGTATAAGTGTTTGCACTATATACAGCATAAAGTGTAATAGTGTATCCAGTTTCTTTTCCAGCAAGCATTCCAGCTTTTGCTGCGATGTCTGCAAATGTAACTTCTTTTCCAAGACCATATGTTGCAGAACCTTTTCCAACTTCAGGTTTTACAAGAGTCCAACCAACAATGTGGAATCCGTCATTAATTGTGTCAATTGCAGTTCCAGCATTTGTTGTGAATGATTCTGTATATGTTCCAGTTGCAGATGTTGATTCTGCAAGTGTGTCATATTTAACAGTATAGCTGTTTGCAGTCCATTGAGCATAGAGTGTTTGGTCTGCAGTGATTGTAACTTTAGAAGATGCAGTCACTGTTGTTCCCTTTCCATCTTTTGCTGTGTTCCATTCTGTGAAATAGTAGCCTGTTCTTGTTACAGTGTTAAGTTTACCATAGGTTGAGTTATAGTAAACTGTCCTTGTTCCAGTTGGAGGTGTTCCACCATTTGCATTGAATGTTACAGTGAATGCGTTTGCAGTGAAGAGTGCATAAAGGTTGATTGTTGCACCGTTTGCACTTTGTGCAGGAATTGTATATTTGCCGTCTTCCACAGAAGCAGCTGTTGTGCAGCTTGCATTTGTGAACCAACCAGCGAATGTATATCCTGTGTTTACTGTAGCACCAAGAGTTGCAGTTGTTCCGAATGTATATGTGTTTGCACCTGTAACAGTTCCACCAACGTTTGTTGAATCAACTGTGCCGTTAGATTTTGTTACAACTGTAAGAGCCAATGTATATTCGTCTGCAACATATTTTGCAACAAGTTCATATGTTCCTGATGCAGAGCCAAGTGCTGGCATATTGAAGCTGTATGTTTCAGTTGCACCAGTAATCTTGCTTCCTGAAGTATACCAACCATCAAAGTGATATCCAGCAACTTTTGTTGCTTCAACGGTTACACGCTTATCATAGATAACTCCAGCTTTTTCTGTTACTGCAGTTGTGAGAACATCACCGTTAACTTGTGTAATTTTTGCATTTCCATGTTCTGCAGAAACTTTAACTGTATAGTTGCTATGAACAGCATAGTTTGCAGTAAGTGTTACTGTTCCGTTGTTTTGTGTTGTAAGATTTGTGAGATTGTCACTTGTCGTATATTCGTTTCCATCTTTGTCTGTGAAGAATGTGAAGTCATATCCAGCCAAGGTTGGAAGTTCTTCAAGAAGTGATCCGCAAGCATATGACATGCTATAAGTCAAAACTTTAGAAACTGTTGATTCTGATCCAATCTTTCCAGGTTTAGCATCGAAGATAACTGTATATTTGTTTGCTTCGAAGAGTGCTGTATATGAAAGACCAGAAGTTGTCATGTTTGCAGTTGAAGCAGAAGCTTTGTCACTATATTGAACAGAAACTCCGTCTCCTTCGAACCATGCAACGAAGTGATATCCAGCTTTTGCTGTTGCTGTGATTGTTGTTGTCTTGTTAAAGTCAACTTCACCAGCACCTGTAACAGTTCCACCAACATTTTCGGTGTCTGCTGCTGCAGCATTGTCGCCAACTTTCAAATATGTGTAAAGTGTTACAGCATATCTGTTTGCTGTCCAATGAGCATATACTGTTGTTTCGCCAGAAGCTACAAGGTTCTTTGTTGTTGCAGTAACTTTTGTTCCAGCAGTTGCGGTTGTGAACCAACCAGCAAATGTGTATCCAGAAGCTGTTGCATCTCCAATTTCTCCAAGAGCCTTATCATATGTTGCTGTCAAGTCTGAAGGAACGTTCTTTACGTCAGCTGCTGTAAGGCCAGCAGGTGTGTTTCCATTAAAGTGAACAGTATATGTGTTTGCTTCCCATTTTGCATATACATTAACTGTTACATTAGCTTCAGCTGTCAATGATGTTGATTTGTTAGTAACAACATCACCAGTTCCAGCTGTATCTTTAAAGTAACCTTTGAATGTATAACCTACAAGTGATGGGGTTGCAAGAGCATTTGCAGAAAGTTCTGCACCATATTTAACACCATTGATGTCTGCATTAATTCCAGAAACTGTTCCGTCTGTTTCAGGTTTATTTGCATTGAAACGAACGTTATATGTGTTTCTGATATAGTAGATGCTGATTACAAGTGAGCCATCTGCAGAAATTGTAAGAGCATTTTCTGCGAGGTTAGTTTCATATCTAGAATATGTGAATCCTGTGAAGGTTTCTTTTACACTTTCAATAGTGATTGTAGAATCTGAAACGCCCTTTTTGTTTCTTGGGATTGCATCTGCCCAAGTTTTACCATCAAGGTTTTGTTGATAATGGTTAACAGTATAAGCTGTGTCTCCATTAGCTTCCCAAGAAGCTGTAAGAGTTACAATTCCGCCTGTTGCAAGGTTCATAAACTTGTCAGCTTCAACTTTAACGGATCCATCAGACCAAGTTGTCCAAGTTGTTCCGTCACCATATTTAGCTGTTGAAGTGTTAAGACCTGTTGCAGTGAAGCCATTGAATGTGTAACCAGTTCTTGATGTTGTGCCAAAGCTATAAGCTTGGTCATAGGTTGCAGTGATATCTGCGATTGCTGAACCACCAGCAGTTACAAATTTAACTGTATAGGTGTTTGCAGTCCAAATTGCAAAGAGTTCTACTGAAGTTGAAGCATAAGGTGAAGCAATGTTAACTTTTGTTACAAAGTCTGAAACATTGATTGTTCCTGTAAGTCCAGCAATTCCAGCGGTTGCTTTGCTGTCTGTGTTCCAACCAGCAAATGTATAACCAGTCTTTGCGAATTTTCCAGTTACAGTTGGGATTGCAACTGTTGAGCCATATGTTGCTGTGATAGGAGCAATTGCACTTGTAACTGTTGCGCCATTAGCATTGAAGCTTACGGCATAGGTGTTTGCTGTGAACTTAGCATAGAGATTGATTGTTGCACCATTTGCAGATTGTGCAGGAACGGTGTAAGAACCATCTGTCAATGTAAGTTCATTAGTTCCAGCATCATCACTGAACCAACCATTGAAGGTGTATCCAGCTTTTGCTGATGCCAAAAGTTTGATGTTTTCGTTATAGTTAGGATTTACAGAAGCAGTTCCGATTGCACCGATACCGATTTGTGCACCAGCTGTTCCGTTTCCGATTGCGATAACTTTAACTGTATAAGTATCAATTTCAAAGTTAGCAGTAAGATTTACATCACCAGCTGGCATTGTGAAGGTGTAAGTTGTCTTTTCAGAAACAACACCATTTGTATTTGACCAGTTCTTGAAGTGATAGCCTTCGTTTGCTGTTGCGGTTAATGTTACGTTTGCATTGAAGTTATAGCTTCCAGCACCTGTAACATTACCAGTGCTTGCAGGGCTTACACTTACGTTAACTTTATAGTTATTGATTGTCCAATAAGCATAAAGGATATGATCTTCTGCTGTTTTTACAGTTGAGTCTTTAGTTACAGCCGTTTCGGTTCCAATGTCTGCATTGTCTGCAAACTTAGTGAAGAACCAACCACCAAATGCGTAACCTTCTCTTGTAACAGTTGGAAGAGTTCCATATGTCTTATCGAATGTTGCTTGAATCTCTTGAGTTTCAGGTGTTCCACCGTTTGCATTGAGTGTAACTGTATAGATGTTTGCAGTTGCATTCGCAGTAAGTGTTACATTGCTTGCACCAAGAGTGAAGCTTGTTTCTTTGTCTGAAAGACCACTGATTGATCCGGTCCAACCAGCCCATTCATATCCAGTTTCTACTGTTGAACCAATTGTGATTGTTGCACCATAGTAATATGCTGAACCAGCACCAGTTACTGCAGAGATACCTTTTCCGGCAGTAAGAGTTACTGAATAGGTTGCTCTTGTAAGTAAAACTTCGATAACAGTTGTTCCGTTAGGATCGATTGCTTTTGTCAAAGTTTGACCAGCAACAAGAAGTCTTCCGGCAAGATTAAGTTTTCCATCTGTGAAGTATTTTGAAACTACTGTTGCATCAACAGTTGCATTTGTTGTTCCTGTCAATGTTTCAGTGTCGAGAACTGAATATGTGTCCGCAAGAGTTGTTGCAGTTTCAAGGTCTTGAACTTTTGTTACAACTTTATATTCCGTGTTGGTCTTCACTGTCCAACGAGCAAAGATTGTAACTTCTGCTTTATTTTCAGTTGTAAGGTTTGTTGTTGTAGCTGTAACTTCTTTTCCGCCATCTTTTGCTGTGAACCAACCAACGAATTCATAGCCAGGAGCAGTTAATGATGCAAGATCATTTGTGCTGAGCGCAATGTCATAGGTTGCAGCAATGTCTGCAACTGGATATCCAGTGATTTTATCAATTGAAACACCAGAAGGTGTATTAACATCAAATTTCACAGTATATGTGTGTGCAGTCCAATGAGCGTAAAGTGTGATATCAGTTGTAATTTGAACAGTGTCATCTGCTGTAACAACTGTTCCGTTGTTAGCATCGGTGAACCAACCAGCAAATTCATAACCGGTTCTTGTTGCAGAAGCAAGTTCTCCATATTTTGCATCATATGTAACAGTTTTGCTTTCAAGTGAAGCTGAACCACCGTTTCCATCAAATGTTACTTTATAAGTGTTTGCTTTCCAAATTGCATAGAGAGTGAAGGTTCCTTCTGTTGTAAGGTTCTTTACTTCAGCCTTATCTGCATATTCAACAGTTTTTCCGGTTGCTGATGTTGCCCAACCTTGGAATGTATAACCAACAAGTTTAAATTTGTTTGCAGTAAGAGTTACTGCTTTTGCAAATGTTGCACCAAGATTATCCATTGTTCCGGTTGCTTTTGCATCGTTTTTGTTAAATGCGATTGAGTATCCGTTTGCTTTCCATTGTGCATAGAATGTTGCACCGCCAACTTTTGTCCATTTGCCACCTGTAATGAAGCCAGAAACGTTTTCAAGAACGGTTCCATCTGCTTCGGCAACCTTTGTTCCAGCAGTTTCTGCTGTGAAGTAACCAAGGAATGCATATCCAGAAGCTGTAGGAATAGCAAATTTAGAAATGTTGTTTGCAGTGTCAAATGTAACTGTAACACTTGCTTGTGTTCCTTTAACACTTGAATCTGCAGGAGTGTTTCCGTTGAATGAAACTGTATATTCGTTTGCTTGCCATACGGCATAAAGTGTAACAGTTGCACCTTTTGTTGCACTGAGTTTTTCAACAACTTTTTCGTCTGTATAAACAACAGTTGTCTTGTCGCTTTCAACAGCCCAACCTTTGAATGTATATCCAGGAAGTGTATATCCATTCTTTGAAAGAGCTTTTGAAGTTGTATAGCTCATTGTCATTGATGCAGTTGAGCCACCAATTGTTGTTGAAGCAGTTGTTGGTTTGTTTGAATTAAATGCGATTGTATATCCGTTTTCAGACCATGTTGCAGTGATTGTGATTGTGTCACCATCTTTTGCTTGTGCTGGAACGATATATTTTCCGCCAGTTAATGTAACATCATATCCAACCCATGTATAACCAGTGTTTACTGTATATTCAAGTGTAAGAGCATCTTCGAATTTAGCAGAAACAGATGTTGTTCCAGCAGTTCCGATATAAGCTGTTCCACCAGCAGTTGCACCAGATTTTACAATTTTAACTGTATAGGTGTCTTTTTCAAATTTAGCAACAAGTGTGATTCCGTCAACTGGGATTGTTACATCGTAACTTGCAGTTGTTGCAACTTGTTTGCCGTCTTTTGTTTGCCATTCAATGAAGTGGTAACCTTTATTTGCAGTGGCAGTTGCTGTAACTGTTGAGTTATAGTCATATGAACCATCACCAGAAACTGTTCCACCTGCAGTTGGGTCAACTTCAAGAATCAATGCATATTTGATGATTGTGAATTGAGCATAAAGTGTATGATTTTCAGCTTTTGTTACAGAAGTTGAATTTTTAACTTCACTTCCACCATTTTCAGCTGTGAACCAACCATCGAAATGCCAACCAGTCTTAGAAGCTGTTAATGCTTCAATTCCAGCATAGGTTCCATCAAATGTAACTTCAAGAGTTTGAGTTGCAGGAGTTCCGCCATTTGCAGTTGCATTAAGTGTAACTGTATATTTGTTTGCAGTTGCGTTTGCAGTGAATGAAACGTTTTCAGCACCAATTGTGATTGTTGATGTTTGTTCTGCAAGTTGTGAACTTCCTGTCCAGTTCTTCCAAGTATAACCAACTTTTACTGTTGCGCTGATTGTTACTTCAGCACCATAGTAATAGGTGTCTGCACCACTTACTGCTGAGATACCTTTTCCAGCTGTAAGATCTACAGTGAATTGTTGTCTTGTGAATCTGATTGTGAATGTTGTTGATCCATCACCAGCAATATGTGCTTTGTCAGAAGCACTTACAAATTTTCTTCCAGGAAGAGTTGTTTCGTCAAATGAACCATCAGCAAAATATTTTGAAACGTTAACTGGGTTAATTTCGGTTCCAGTTGTTGTATATAATGTTTGTCTATCAAATTCTGTGTAACCTGAGCCGAGAGTTTTGTTATCAGTAAGGTTTTGAATTTCATAAACAATTGTATATGCAATACCATCTTTTTCTTTATAGTGAGCAGTAAAGGTTTGTGGTCCAGCAACTGTAACTTTTGTTGTTTCTTCAACTTTTGTTCCATCTGCTGTGAACCAACCAACGAATTTATAACCAGCAGCAATTGTAATTTCTGAACCTGCTGGAAGAGCACCGATTTCTTCATCAAAGGTTACAGATCTTGTGCTGCTATATGTTCCGTGGTCTCCGCCATCAAATGTGATTGTATATTCTTTTGCAGTCCAAATTGCATAGAATGTTACATCATTTCCTGTTGCGCCCAAGTAAAGAGGGTTTACTTCAGAAACTTCAAGAGTCTTTCCATCTGTATATGCTACAGAACCTGAAGCACTATTGCTCCAACCTTGGAATGCATAACCTTCAAGAGTGAATCCGTTTGAAGGCAATGTGTATTCTTTATCAAATGTAAGAGTGATATCTTCCATTGAACCAACAATGCTTGTTGACGCTGCACCTTTATTAGAATCAAAGTGAACTTTGAATGTATTTGCAGTGTATCTTGCTTCAGCGTTAACAGTTCCACTATATGCAAGATTCTTGCTTGTTTCATAGATTCTTGTGCCAATTGCAGTTGTGTCTGTTGCTTCAGTTGTGAAGTATCCAGCGAATGTATAACCAGTTTTTGAAACAGTTGGAAGAGTTCCAATTGCTTTTGCATATTCAACAGTTGTTGAGATTGACACTTCTTCTGAAATTGTCCAGCCTTCTAATGCTTTAAAGTTTCCGCCTTTACCATCAATTGTGATTGTATATTTGTTTGCTGTCCATGTTGCATAGAGCACAACATCTTCATTTCTTGCCCACTTGCCAGAAACGAGATATCCAGCAACGTCAGCAATAACTTTTCCGCTATTGTCTGTGATTTGAATTCCATCAACAGCTGCGGTGAACCAACCAGCAAATGCATATCCATTTGCTGCTGGAACAGTAATTGGTGAAGCAAGTGCATAGTCATATGTTGCAGTCAATTTGTTTGGCATGTTAGAAACTGTTGAATCTGCAGGAGCATTTCCTACAAATGTAACGTTCAATGTGTTTGCTTTCCATTGAGCGAAGAGTTTGAATTCTCCTTTTGTTGCAAGTTTGCTGATTTCTTGTTCGTCAGCATATGCTGTTCCCTTTCCATCAGCTTTAGTGTTCCAACCTGTGAATGTCCAACCAGTAAGTGTGAAGCCGTTTGCTGTAAGGTTGATTGATGTTGTATAAAGAACATCTTTCATTTCAGCAGTTGTTCCGCCAACACTTGCAGAAGAATCTGCAGGTTTGTTGCCATCAAATGTGATTGTATATTTGTTTTCTGCAAAAGTTGCTGTAAGAGTGATTGTTGCTCCGTTTGCATCTTGTGCAGGAATTGTAAATTTGCCTTCGTCGTCAAGAGTGATTGCATTTTCACCCATTGTCCAGCCAATGAATGTATATCCATCTTCTGTGTTTGAAACAAGAGTGATTTTTTCACCAAATGTTGCTTTTGCTGTAAGAGTTCCAAGTGAACCGATACCAATTGTTCCACCAAGAGTTGCTCCAGCTTTTTCAACATTTACTGTATAAACATCTTTTTCAAATACAGCTGTAAGAGTATATGCATTTGCTGGCATGTTGAATGTGTAAGAAGTTGTTGTTGCAACTTCTGCATTTTCTGCCATCCAGCGAACGAAGTGATAGCCTTTAGCATTTGTTGCTGTAACGGTTACTTTTGAATCATATGCATATTCTTTTGCAGTTTCAGCAGTTCCTTCACCTTGAACATTTAATGTCAAAGTATATGACTTTCTGCTAAATCTTGCATAAAGTGTATGATTTTCTGCATTTGTTACTGGAGATGTAGAAGTGATTTGTTCTCCACCTTCTGCTGAAGTTGTGAACCAACCAACAAAATTAAATCCAGTTTTTGTTGCTGTCAATCCTTCAAGAGAAGCATATGTTTCAGCGAATGTAACTTCGATTTCTCTTAATGCAGGTGTTCCACCATTTGTTTGTGCATCAAGTGTAACTGTAATATTGTTTGCTGTTGCATTTGCTGTAAGAGTGATTGTTTCACTTTCAATTGTGATTTTTGAAGTTTTAACTGAAAGAGTTTTATCTCCTGTCCAGTTTCTCCAAGTATAACCAGTTTTAACAACGGCATCAATTGTGATTGTTGCTCCTGAATAGAAGTTTTCACTTCCGTTTGTAAGAGCATAGTCCTTAACAGAAACAGATTCAATTCCAGTTCCACCATTAAGAGTTACTTTATAAGCAATTCTTGTAAGGTTAACTCTGATTGTTGTGTTTCCATTAGGATCGATTGTTGCAGTGTATGTTCCTTCTTCAACTTGTCTTCCAGGAATGTTGAGAATTCCGTTTGTGAAATATTTAGAAACAAGTTTTGCATCAACTATTGCATTTGTTGTTCCTGTCAAATTTTCAGTGTCAAGAAGTGTATAGTCTTCAGCAAGTTTGTTTGCACCATTAAGATTTCTAACATAGGTTTCAATTTTATATGTTGTATTTGTGTTTTCAGTCCAATGAGCAAAGAGATTTACTACTGCGTTATTTTCTGTTGCAAGGTTTGTTGTTGCAGCTGTAACTTTATTTCCGCCAACTTCTGCTGTGAACCAACCTTCGAATGTATAACCAGGAGCTGTTAATGATCCAAGATCAGCTGTGCTGATTGCTTGATCATATGTTGCAGTAATGTCTGTTGGAACTGCACTTACATCGCTTTCTTCAACACCACTTGGAGTGTTCTTGTTGAATTTAACGGTATATTGGTTTGCTGTCCAATAAGCATAGATTGTGTGGTTTTCAGCAGTTGTAACTGTTGTTGTTTCTTCAACTTTAGTCTTTCCAACAATGCTTGCACCATCAGCAATTTGTTCAAAGAACCAACCGCCAAATGTATAACCAGTTCTTGTTGCTTCTGGAAGAGTTCCATATGTTTCTGCAAATGTAAGAGTTCTGCTTGTTTCTTCAACAGATCCACCATTAGCGTTGAATGTAACAGTGAATTGACGAGCTGTCCATGTTGCAGTTAACTCTACGGTTGAATTATTTTCGGTTGCAAGGTTTTTGCTTGTTGCTGTAACAACGTCGCCATTTTTGTCAACATAGTTTGCAAAAATGTAACCAGTTCTTGTTACATCTGGAAGAGTTCCAATTGTTGTTGCAAAAGCGATTCCAGATTTTGTTGCTGTTTCTTTGTCTGGACTAATTGTCCAACCTTCTAATGCTTCAAAGCTTCCGCCTTTAGCATTGATTGTGATTGTATAGTGGTTAACATTGAATCTTGCAAAGAGTGTAACATTTTCAGCTTTAACCCATTTACCGCCATCAATATAACCAGCAAGGTCAACAAAATTTCCGTCTGTGTCAGCAAGAAGTGATCCAGCTGTATCTTCGGTGAACCAACCAGCAAATGTATAGCCAGTTGCTGTTGGTGCTTTATCTACAACTGCTGTAACAGTTGCATCAAATGTCATTGTAATGCTTGAAGCAGGCATATTTGAAACAGAAGAATCTTCTTGTTTTACGCTTGCAAAGCTTACTGTATATTCGTTTGCTTTGAATGTTGCAACAAGTGTAACATCTCCAGCACCCATTTCATAAACTGCTTTGTTTTCAACAGTTGTATGTGTTCCTTTAACAACCCAGTTAACGAATGAGTATCCAGTTCTTTCAAATGTGTTTGCAGCGATTTCGAATGCAGAACCGAAATAACGTTTTTCGGCTGGCATTTTTCCACCAGTAATGTCTGCAGCTTCATATGAAAGTGTATATTCATTTCTTGTGTAATAGAGTGATACAACAAGGCTTCCATCAGCAGCAATTGTAAGGTCGTTGCCTTCAAGGTTTGTCTTGAATTCAACGAATGCAGCACCTGTAATTGCAACTTTGAAGCTTTCAATTTCAGCTTGTGTAGCAGTTGCACCATGTCCTGTTGTTTGCATGCTTGTAAGCTCGTTATATGTTTCTGCCAAATTTTGTCTGTTAGAGTCAAGATTTCTCAAGAAATATTTAACTGTGAATGCAGTGTCACCTTTTGGTGTCCAGTGTGCATAAAGTGTGTGGTTAGAAGCAGTTTTTACAAGTGTTGTTTCTTCAACTTTTGTTCCTTCTGTAAGACTTGTAAACCAACCAGCAAATTCATAACCTGTTCTTGTAGGTGTTGGAAGTGTTCCATATTCGCTTTCATATGTAACAGTGATTTCAATAACATCAACTGTTCCGTTATTAGCATTGAATGAAACTTTAAATGTGTTTGCTGTGAAGTGTGCATAAAGTGTTTGGTCTTCAGTAATTTCAACTCTGTCAGTTGATTTTACTTCTTTTCCACCTTCAATTTCTGTGAACCAACCATCAAATACATAACCAATCTTTGCAGCTTTAACTCCTGCAAGACTTAAATATGTTTCGCCATAAACAACTTCAATGTTTTGATTATCGGTTTCACCACCGTTTGCTTTAGAGTTAAGAACAACATTATATGTGTTTGCAGTGAAATATGCATAAAGTTCAAGGTCTGAAGTGATTGTCCAGTTTGTCAATTTGCTGTCAACAGCACCATGTTCGTCAAAGTAACGAGTGCCTTGTCCGTTTGTGTTTGTGAAGTATCCAGCAAATGTGTGACCAACAAGTGAAGGAATTGTGATTGCTTCAATCTTTGATTCATAAAGAGCATTGATTGTGCTTGTTCCTTCTGTTCCACCTTGTTTGTTAAGGGTTACAGTGTATGTGTTTCTTGTATAGTAAACTTTAAGAACAAGTGAGCCATTTCCTTCGATTGCTCCAGATTCTTTTGCATTTACGTTTGCAGCATCATGAGTGAATCCAACAAATGATTTGATGATTGCAGAAACGGTTGCACCAGTTTTGCCAGTAAGACCATTTTCTGTTGCATCTGCTTTCAAAACAAATTCTGTTTGTTCAACATTTTGCAAATAGTATTCAACGGTATATTTAACATCAGTATTTCTTGTATAGTAAAGTTTAAGAACTGTTGTTCCATTTCCATTGATTGTAAGGTTCTTAACGTTGTTTGCGTTGTCTTCATCAAATGTGAAACCTGCAACTTCAATCAATCTTATTGCAGCTTCAGTATCTGTTGTTCCTTCATATTTTTTTGTTTGATTTGCTTCGCTATTGAATGTTCCATTAAGGTTTTCGAGATAGTATTCAATATTATAAGCTGTGTTTGTATTAGCTGTCCATGAAGCAACAATTGTCTTGTCAGCAGCAACATCTAATGTTGTTGTTGAAATTACTTCTGTTTGTCCATCAAGCCAGCTTCCAAATGTGTAACCGTTGATAGCTACAACTGGAAGAGTTCCAATTTGTGCTTGATATTTAACGGTTTTTGTTGTTGTTTCGCCAGTTAAAGCTTCACCATCAAGAGTGAATGTCATGTCTCCTGATTTTGAACCTTTTGCTGTGTCGAATGTGATTGTATAACTGTTTCTTGTATATCTTACGATCAAAACAAGTTTGCCGTCTGCAGAAATGTTTCCGCTTTCAACTCCACCTTCGGTTGTGTGAGTGAATCCAACATATTCTTTAATAACAGCAGTTGCAAGTGTATCAGTTGTTCCTGATTTTGTTTCAGTTTCAGTTTCAACTTTTACAAATTCACCTGTCAATGATTCTTGATAATATTCAACAGTATAATTTGTGTCTGTTCTTGCTTTCCAAATTGCGTAAACAGTGATAGCACTTGTTCCGTCATCATTTGGTTTAGCAATCAAGTTTTTAGAAGAATATGTAACTCTTGTTTCGTCACTCATTGTCTTTTCAGTTGAGTAACCAACAAAGTCATATCCTTTTGCACTTGGTTTGTCAAGTTCAGTTGCTTTGATATTTTGATCAAATGTTGCTGTCAAATCTGCTTGCATTCCAGTTACTGTTGATGTTCCTGGAGTGTTTGCATCAAATTTAACATTATATGTGTTTGCTGTTGCAGTTGCATTGATTACAACATCGCTTGCAGGAATTGTGAATGTTACAGTTTTTCCTTCAACTGTCAATTTGTCTGTGGTGATACCAGAAACCGCAACAAATGAAGTGAAGCGATAACCATCAACCATTGTTACAGAAATTGTAAGTGGGCTTTCGAAGAAATATTTTTCTTCAAGAGAACCAGTTGATGGAGTTGCTGAACTAATTCCAATTCCTTTATTGATTGTAACTGAATATTTATTTCTTGTATATTCAAATTTAACAACACTTGTGCCGTCTGCTTTAACAGTGATTTCTTGGCTCGCAGGAGCTGTAAATCCAGGATATTCTTTAGAAGGAGCAAATGTAACTTGTTTATCTGCTTCGCCTTTTTCAGGTAATGTATCTTTAAGAACATATGTTGTTCCATCAAGATTCATCAAATAATATTCAACAGTAACATTAACTTGGTCTGCAGTAAAGTATGCATAAAGTTTAATGTTTTCGCCATCAATCTTCCATTGGTTGATTGAAGTTCCGTCTCCATTAAAGATTTTTGTTCCTTTTCCGCCAACTTCAGTATAGTAACCTGAAAGGTCATAACCTTCTTTTGTTGCAACTGTTGGAATTTTGTCAGGTTTAGCATCAAATGTTACAGTGATTGTTGCTGTGCCTTGAGATGTAGCACCATCTGCAACAAGTGTGATTGTATAAGTTTTAGCAGTCCATTGAGCATAAAGGATTGCACTTGTTCCATCTGCAACAAGAGTTGAAACAAGACCTTCATCTGCAAAGCTTTCGCCAGTTCCGTCTGCTTGTGTGTTCCAACCAGCAAATTCATAACCAGTTCTTGTGAACAAGTTCCTGCTAAGTTTGCTTGGTTTTGCATAAGTGTGCTCTGAAGAACCCATTGTTTCGGTTCCGTCAGCACCATTTTTGTTATATTCAACTTTATAGGTTGTTTCTTTCCAAGAAGCAAGGAGAACAATGTCGTTTGCAATGTTCCAAAGTTTTGAACCATTTCTTTCTGAAACAGAACCATCAGCTTCGAAGAACTTAACGTTTCCGTCATAATATCCAGCGAAGATATAACCAGCTCTTGTTGGAACTGAAATGTTTGAAGGTTGCTCAGCAAATGTCACTTTAAGTGTTGCTGTTCCACCTTCACCACCATTAGGGTTGAATGTGATTGTATAAGTATTTGCAGTCCATGCAGCATATAATGTTGCATCGTTTTCAAATGCCCAAGTTGTGAGAGCACTGTTTACTTTACCAGTCTTGTCAAAGAACATTGTTCCTTTTGCACCAACTTCGGTATAGTAACCTGCAAATGTATATCCTTCTCTTGTTGGAAGGTTAGAAGCAACGAGATCAACAATTCCTGAATCATAAGTTGCAGAAATTTCGTCAATTCCGCCATTTCCATCTTGTTTGTCAAGAGTAACTTTAACAGTGTTTGCTTTGAATGTTGCTTTGAATGTTACGTCTTTATCAGCGATAACATAAAGAGCACCATCAGCGATAACACCTTCAACACCTTCAACTTTCCAACCAGCAAAGCTGTAACCAGTCTTTTTGAATGTGTTAAGTGGAAGGTTGATTTTTGTTGCAAATTGATATTTGATTGAAATTGGGTTTTCACCATTTGCATCAGTAAATGTCAATGTATATTCGTTTGCTTTATAGTAAAGAACGAATTCGGTTGAACCATCAGCAGCAATTGTTTGTTGAGTTTTACCATATCCCGCAGTTCCGGCTTCATCGAATGTGTAGCCTTTGATACCAGTTTTATAAACTTCAGAAGTTTTTAAAACATCAACAGATGCGCCAGTTGTTCCTTGAAGAATTTCAGTATATTCGTCAAGAATCTTGTCTCCGTCATGTGGGTTGAATCCTGAAGAAGGTGTTGTTGTCAAATCTTTAGGAATCATTACAACATGATAAACTGTATATTTTGTATCAGTTCTAGGAGTCCAGATTGCAACCATTGTTACATTTCCGTCTTTAACTGATGTAAGGTTTGAAACTTCAGCTTTATCAGCATATGTTTGAGAATTGAAGCTCCAACCACCAAATGTGTAACCTGTTCTTTCATATACATTTTCTGAAAGTGCAACAAGTTTGTCATATGTCATTTCTTGGTCTGCCATTTCGGTTTTTCCAGAAATGAGTGTTCCGTTATTCTTATCAAATTTTACGGTATATTTGTTTGCAACCCATACAGGTTCCAAAACAATGTTTTCAGCTTTAACTGTGAAGCTTGCACCAGCCAAAACTTTTTCACCGCCAACAATTTGCCACTCGGTGAATGTATAACCGGTTCTTGCAAATGTGTCAGAGTTTCTATAGTTTTGTTCTGATTCGAATTCGAATTTATCAGTTTTTACATCTGCGCCATATTGATAAGTTACAGAGAATGTGTCTTTACCATAGATAGCATAAAGAACAATTTCCTTTGCGTCATATCCTGCAAGAGCACCAGCTTGAACAGCTTGTTTAACAAACTCTGAAACTGAAAGGCTTTCACCGGCATTAAATCTTGAAGCACCATCTTGTGCGAATGCAAATCCAACAAATTCATATCCATTTCTTGTGAATCCTGCACCGCTTTCAACTGTGAAGTTTGTGTCAAATGTGATTGTTTGTGGAATTTCAGCGCCTTCGCCAAGACCAGCTCTATAAACAAGGTTATAGGTGTTTGCTGTTGCTTTTGCAACGATTTCATAGTCTTTGTTTTCAACTGTGAATGTTGCTTCAATTTCTTCTTCTGAGCCACCAACAATAACAACATATTTGTCAAATGTATATCCATCAACAATTGTGTGTGAAAGAGTGATTGATGCGCCAAAGACAACTTTATAGCCATCAGCAATAGATTCAATTTCACTGTCAGCTGAAGTTATTGAAACATCTTTAACACCTGTGCCAGATGTCAATTTAATCGTTACAGTTTTTCTTGTGAAATAGAATTTAACAACACTTGTTCCATCTGCTCTTACAAGAAGTTCTTGTGAAACAGGGGTGTTGAATCCGTCATATGTTTTAGCAGGGTTAACTGTGATTGTAGTGTCTGCCAAAGCTTTAGGAGATTCAGATTCTACCAATGTTGGAGTTATTTTATCAAGATTATATTGATAATATTCAACTGTATATGTAACATCGGTTGCTGCATATTTTGCATAAACAGTTGTGTCTGCAAGGAAGTTGAATGTGTCGGTTGCTTTAACTTCTTTTGTGAAGTCTGCATCATAGAACCAACCAACAAATGTATATCCAATTCTTTCAACAGAAACATCTGCTCTTGTTCCAATTTCTTCTTCAAATTTGATTGTTGAAGCTTCTGGAGTTGATGGTTTAACGCTTGTGATTGAATCAGGAACGTTAACATCAAATACAAGTTTATATTCGTTTCTTGAATAGAAGAATCTGATTACGAGAGAACCATCTCCCTTAACAACAAGAGAGTTGTCTTTGTTTGAAGTTTCATATCTTGCGAATGTGAAACCGTCGATAGTTTTCTTATATCCTTCAAATACAGAACCTTCAAGAGCTGTATCGGTTTCACCATTTCTTGAAACTGATTCTGAAGCAGTTTTAGGATATGAACCATCAATATCTTGTTTGTAATATTCAACAGTATATGATGAAAGGCCTTTTGACCAAACAGCATAAAGTGTTGTTTCTTTGTTTTCACCAGTATAAAGTTCGTTTTTAACGTCTGCATTTTCGCCATAAACAACTTCGCCATCTGATGCTAATGCCCAACCAGCAAATGCATAACCATTTCTTTCATAGGTGTTTGTTTTAAGAGTGTTGATTGCATCATATGTGAATGTAGATGCAGTCATTGTTTCACCACCAGTGCTTCCGTTTCCGTTATATGAAACTTTAAACTCGTGAGCTTTCCAAATTGCATAAAGTTCAACATCTGCACCAGTTGAAAGTGCGTTTCCAACATTTTCAGCTGCAACATATGTTTGAACTGTTGCATTTCTGTTTGTATCCCAACCAAGGAATGTATAACCAGTTCTTGTAAGAGCGTCTTCAAGAACGTTGCTATCAGCATCATAGGTGAATTCTTTTGATGTTGCGCCTTCTGCTCCTTCAAAGTTGCCATTGAATGTTACTGTATATTTGTTTGGATTCCATATAGCAACAAAAGTAAGAGTTTCAGCTTCGCTTGTAAGGTTCTTTACATTATCGCCAGGGTTATAAGCAGTGTTGTTATATTCCCAGTTTGCAAATGTATAACCAGTTTTTGCAAAGCCATTGTTTGCAAGAAGTGAATCTTTGTCATATGTGAATATGCTGTCAGCTGTTGTTCCAGTTGCGTCAGCTCCACCATCATAGTGAACAGTAAATTTATTTGCAGTAAAGCGAGCATAAACTGTTGCTTTGCTTGTGCCATCTGATGCAGGATCAGTTACAAGGTTAATTGTTCCCTTGTCAACTTTGTTTCCTTTAACATCATAATATGCATCAAATACATAACCTTTTGCACTTGGAATTGCAAGGTCTGTTGCGCTGATTGGTTCGTTGAATGTTGCAGTAGTGATTGTTTCTTGAAGTCCTGTAACTGCGCTTGAACCAACTTTTCCATCTTCGCTGTCAACAACAAATTCAACAATATATTTGTTTGCAACTGCAGTTGCTCTGATTGTGAGTTCTGCATTGCCCATGTTGAATTTTCCGTCTTGTGCAGTTTCTCCAACATAGTAACCAGCAAATGTATATCCAGTTTGAGTTTTAACAACAAGTTCAACCAAATCTTTATAAAGAACTGAATAGTTTGAACCAGAACCAGTTGAATGTCCAGTTGTTGCTGTGAATGTGTCAATTCCTACACCCTTTTCAAGAATAAGGTTATATGAGTTTCTTGTATAGTAAAGTTGAATTGTTGAAGGAATGTCAGCACTGATTGTTCCAAGATTTTCAGGAACATGATGATCAAATGTGAAACCTTCGTAAGTCTTTTTAATGGTTTCAAGGCTGATATATGAATCAGTTGTTCCTACAAGTTCTATTGTATCGTTTGGAGCATTATTTGCTTCTGTATTGTTATAGGTTTTGTCAAGATTTTGCAAATAGTGTTTAACAACATATTTACTTGTTCCTGCTGTCCAATGAGCAAAGAGTGTAATGTTTGTTGTGTCTGAATATTCTTTTCCAGCTTCAACTTTATCGCCACCAGTTGCTCTTGTGAACCAACCATCAAATACATAGCCTTGTTTTGTGATTGTTGGAAGAGTGATCTCTTCTTCATATTTGAATGATTTTTCAGTCACATCGCAATTAACTGCACCAGTTTTTCCGTTGTCGTTTTCATCAAATGTGATTGAATAGATGTTTCTTGTATAGTAAAGAACAAGAACCAAACTACCATTTCCATCAACATTTCCACTTAAAACATTTCTTTCGTCGTGTTCATTGAATGTGAAACCAATAATGTCTTTAATTTCGGCTGAAACGGTTGTGTCTGTTTTTGCTTTGAGTGTTTCAGTTTCAGTTTTATATGTTCCGTCAAGATTTTCAGTGTTATATTTAACTGTATAGATAGAACCACCCTCAACTGTTTGCCAAATTGCATAGATTGTTACAACAGCACCTTTTTCAGAAGCAAGGTTTTTAACTTTAGCACCTTCAACATATTGAGCAGTTGTAACATTTTTAATTGTGTTCCAACCAACAAGTGTATAACCAGCAAAAGTAAATCTGATTGCTGAGTTAGAGTTTGTAAGAGTATATTCTTGATCATATGTCAAGGTGTCACGTTTTGCAGTGTTAAGATCATTATGATTGTTTGAAATAACTTCAAGAGTATAGGTGTTTGCTTCCCAAATTGCATAAAGTGAAGCAATATTTCCTTCTTTTGTTCTGTAAAGTTTGTTTACTTCAGCAACACCAAGAGCTTGACCTTGAGCATAGTTTTCACCCTTTCCATCAGAAGAAGTGTTCCATGTCAAGAATGTGTAACCAGTAAGTGTATATGCACCTTGTGGAAGTGTGAATTCTGTATCGAAAAATAACTTTTTATCAGCAACGTTTCCACCAATAACGCTTTCAGTTGCTGGTTTGTTAGCATCAAATTTAAGAGTGAATGAAGCTTTCTCCCAAACAGGAGCAAATTCATAATCTCTTGCTTCACTAAGAGTGAATTGAGAATTTACATCATATGTTAATGATGTTCTCTTATCTTGCCATTTTGTGAAGAAATATCCTTCTTTTGTAAATGTGTCAGCAGCTTTTAATGTGATTTTAGAACCAAATTCATGGATTTCTTCGACATGAGTGTCTGAGCCGTTTGAATATGTAACTTTATAACTGTTGATTGACCATTCTGCAATAAGACCAATTTCTGCTGTTGCAAATGGAGATTCTTTTCCAGCAGCTTTAATAAGCTCTTCACCAGAAACAACCTTTTCACCAGATGTAATGTCATAGATCAAAGTTCCATCTGCTGAAAGTTTGAAACCAACAAGTGTATAACCAGTTCTTACAACAACATCTGCAAGTCCAGCAAGGTTTACTGAAGATGTATATGAAACAACAAATTTGCCATCTCTGAAAGTGTAACCTTGAGAGAATGTTCCATCTACTTTTGTTCCTCCGTTTGCATCAACAACTACAGTATATTGGTTTTCATTGAATTTAGAATCGATTGTAATATTTTCGGTTCCTGCTTTAATTTCACTTACAGTTTCACCATCTTTATTTTCAAAGTGATCGAATGTGAAACCATCTTTTGTTGGTCTTCCAAATTCTTTCTCAATGTCGATTGTTTCGTCATAATAGAAGTCCTTATTGCCAACTTCTTTGTCATCAGCTTTAACAACAAGATTGATTTTGTTTCTTGTATAGAAAAGTTCAATAACATTTTCTTTTCCAGCTTCAAGTTTCAATGTGTTTTTATTGCTATCTTGATATGTAAATCCAACAAATTCTTTTGCTTCTGCTGTAACTTCTGTATCAACTTTTGCATAAAGAGTTGTTGAAGCAGCATCTTCTGCATATGTTTTTCCATCAAGATTTTGCAACATATATTTAACTCTATAACTTACAGTTCTTGCTTCCCAAATTGCATAAAGTGTTACATTGTCTAAAAGATCAAATGTATCTTTATCTGTAACAGTTGTTGAGCCATCTGCTTTGCTTGACCATTTAATAAAGTCATAGTCTTGTCTATCAGGTGTTCCAAAGCTTGTTCCACGACCATATGGAAGACCATAAACAGCAGTGATCGCAGCTGGCATGTTTGAAATTGTTCCGGTTGTTCCGGCTGCTTGGTTTTCAACAAATGTAACAGTGAATTGTCTTCTTGAGAAATATACTTTCAAAACGGTTGAACCATTTCCAGCAACAAGTGCACTGTTTTGTCCGTTTGTTGTTGTTGCATCAAATTCAAATCCAACAAATTTGTCTGCACCAAAGAGTGTGATAATTTCTTCAGCTGTAATTGAAACTCTTGAACCAGTTCTTGTTTCTTCTGAAACATAAGATTCATTAGCTGTCAAATCATATGAAAGAGCATATCCGTTTGTTGCATCAAATTTTTGCAAATAATATTCAACTTTATATGTTGCTTCGCCAGTTGCCCAAACAACATAGAGAACAAGGTTTTCACCATTGTTTTCAAGAATCCAAGATGAAAGGTCACTGGTTTCGTCAAATTTTGCAACACCTTCTGCTTCGGTTGCAAAACCAGCAAATCCATATCCTTCTCTTTCGAAAATGTTTCTTACTTTTGCATTGTTGAAAGGAACGTTTTGAACATCTTCTCTTCCAGTTTCATCGTTTGCTTTAATTGTAATGTTATAGCTGTTTGCTTGCCAAATTGCATAAAGTGTAACTTCAATACCATCTTCAACTGTCAAAGCATTATCAATCAATTGTTCATTAATATAAGTTGCTTTTGAAGCATCTTTGTCAATGTTCCAACCAAGGAATGTATAACCATCTCTTGTGAATGTGTTTGCATTAAGCTTGAATGATTCGCCATATATTGCATTTTGTGAATAGGTTTCAGTTTGTTTTGCGCCATTTCCATTGAATACAACAACATATGTGTTTGCTCTCCAGCCTGCAAACAATTCAACTGTTGCATTGTTTTCTTCAGTAAGATTAAGAATTGTTTCAACTTTCATACCGGTTGCTTCTGAAGAAGTGTACCAACCAGTAAATGTGTGTCCAACATATTCATATCCATTTGCTTTTGCAGCTTCTGAAACGCCATATGTATATTTTGCATTGTCCATTTCACCAGTTGCGGCAGTGTTGTTCTTTCTGTAAATTACTGTATAAGTGTTTGCTTCGAATTTAGCAGTAAGTGTGATTTCACCACTGAATGCAAGTGTTGATATAGATGCTTCATCTTTAAGAGTTTCTTCAGATCCAGCATATGTCCAACCAACAAAGTTGTGTCCAACTTTTGTGAATGTGTTTTTGTTAAGGTTTTGTGCTTGGTCAAAAGTGAACTCTTGATCATCCATGCTGCCTTCAACACCTTCACCGCCAACAAATTTAACTGTATATTTGTTAGCTTTCCAAATTGCATAAAGGTTTTGTGTATATTTTTCTACGAGTGTTCCATATGGAACTGTGCTTTCAGTTGTAACTGTTTCACCAGTTCCATCTGCTTTTGTGTTCCAACCAACAAATTCGTATCCATCTCTTTCAACTGTTGGAAGAGCATATTTTACACCAAATTTAAGTTGAATTGGATTGAGTGTTGATTCGCCAACAGGTTTTCCTTTTGTCGAACCAATATTATCATTGATATTATAATTAATGTTATATTTAACTCTGTTATAATACAACTTCAAAACTGTTGTGTTTCTTTCACCACTAACAATTGCACCAAGAATTGTTCCTGATTTTGTTTTGTCAAGTTCAAATTCGCCTTCATATCCACCAGGAATATATTCTGAAATGTCAAGAATGTTAAGGCTTGATTGATCATATTCATCAAGTTTTGAAACAATGCTTGAAATGATTGAGCTATCATAAGTTACAAGTGTGTCAGTTGGAACAATACCGTCGTTTGGTCCAGTTTGAACTCCTGTATCTTGGACATAACCAGCTTCTTCGGTTAAACCTTCAAGCCAAACTTCAACTTTATATCTTGTTTCAAGTTTTTCATATCTAGCATAAAGTGTAACGTTTGAAGTTCCAACAAAAGCGTTTCCTTCAACAACTTCTTCGTCACTTGTCTTTGAAAGATACCAACCAAGGAATCTATAACCAGGTCTTGAAAGAGTTGGGAGTTTTGGATATGTTCCATTATAAAGAACAGTAACAACAAATTTTCCTTCAACTTCAGTGCTGTTAACACCTGTCCAATCAATTTCGGCACGTGTTACAGAGTTAAGTTTGTCGTTTGCATCAAATGAAACGTTATATGTGTTTCTTACATATTCAACTCTAATTACAGTGCTATCGTTTCCTGTAACAATTTCGGAAGGAGCGTCCTTTGGAGCTGTGAAACCAACAATTTCAATAAGGTCTGCATATGCACGTTGTCCAGTTACACCATTATCTTTAGTAACTACTAAATATGGTGTGTTCGACCAACTTCCATCGAGCTCTTGTGTATAATATTTAACTGTATATTTAGCATTTTCAACTGGCATCCATTTTGCAAAGATTGTTCTTTCTTTAAATTCTTTGCTCATTAATTGGTCTTTAAGTTCAACTTCTTCTGAGCCGTCCATATAATACCAAGCAATTTTCCAGCCATTTGCGATAAGTTTTGATTTTTCAAGGTCAACTTTAATTCCGTCACTTTGAAGAATAATTTCATCTTTTGGAAGGAAATTAAGAATTTTTGTTCCATTGATAATTTCAATTTTATTGATTGTGATATATGGATTTCCATTTGGATCATTGTTAAGATCGCTTTGTGCAGGAGCTTTATTTCCAGTTGCACGATAGTCAAGGTTAACATAATATGAACCAATATCTGTTTCACCATTATAAGATTTACGATCGTGATATAAACCTTTACTCATGTTAAATTGTTCATAGATAACACTTAAAGTAAGGGTTGGACCAACAACATCAAGATTTCCAAGTTCAAATGCACCAACAAAAGCATTTGTTCCGATATTTGTAATTTTGCTGTTAGCTCCAAAATCAACATAGTTTAATTTTGTATATGCAGAGAAGGCAGATTCTGCAACAAGTTTAAAGTTTTCACTTAAAGTTACTTTTGTGATTTTGTCATATTCAAAGCAATCAAGAAAACTCTTTTTCAAAGTTGAATATGCATTTGAATTGTTGTTGTTTGCAATATTCAAAGTGAACTCTACTTGGTCTTTATCACCAATCAAAGTAACTTTTGTTGTATATTCATTATCAAGAAGTGGAAGAGCAGAAACATCAATAACCGTAGCATCAGCCATTGAAAGTTTTTCAAGTTTTGTAAAGTTTGCAAAAGCTTTTTCTTTGATTGTGTCAATTCCCTTTTCAACATTGATTGTTTTAAGTTCTGACAAGTTTACAAACTTTTTCATGAATTCTTCGGTTAAAGTTGTTTCAAGAACCTTAATGTTAAGAGTTGTAATGTTTGAACCACTGAGAGATTCTTCACCATCAACTGTAAGAGAATTTGAGTTGTAAACTGTCAATTCTGTAACAGAAGAAGCACCGGTGAGCGCACCAGAGTCGATTTTTACAGATGGATCAATAACAATCTCGGTAACAGAAGTAACGTTTGAAAAGCTTCCGTCTGTGATAAGCGCATCAGAACCAAGAATTTCAAGAGTCTTAAGATTTTCCGCACCATCAAGTGCTCCAGGCATAAATCTTAAACCTGCAGCATTCTTAACTGAGATTGTTCTAAGACCAGAACCCTCAAAAGCTTTATTGTCAATTCTTTCCATTGATCTAGGAAGAACGATATTTGTAACGTTTTCACAGTCTTTGAAAGCATTTACTCCAATAAAACGAATTCCGTTTCCAATTTCAATTGAAGTGATGTTTGAAGAATATTGACGTTTAGAAGCGTCAAATGCATTTGCCAAGATTGCTCTTACTGCAATGCCATTAAACTCACTTGGAATTGAAACTTCAGTCTCGTCACCGATATAACGAACAATGTCGTAATACGATTCGTTACCAACTTTAACGAGACGCAAGATATAGTTTCCCATTTGCGTGTCTGGGTCTTTATCCTCTTTTGGCATAGCAAAAATCACGATTGGTGTGATAATCGCAGCCAAAAAGAACAAGATGCTAAGGATAAGCAAAGTTACTTTTGCGCCCTTTTTCATCTCCTTCTTTTGTTTTGTGTTTTCCACATTTGTTGGTTCCATAAAACTCTCCACCTTCTAAATTTTAGTTTTTTCTTATGGTTTTGCTTTTATTTATCGCGATAAGTGCGAATTTTGACGCATTTTCACGAATAAAAAGCATTTTTTAGACACAAAAAACGCAAAAAGCCACCTTTTTTAATGTAAAGTATAGCTCTTTTACGCAAAATGAGTCCAGTTTTGCAGATTTTTTATGCGTAATTTTTAATTGGATTTTATCGCATAAAAACCCATCAGAATAGGCCCTTTCCTACTCTGAATATATACTACCATTTTACGACAAAAAAGTCAAACAAAATACAGCATTTTTTAAAATTTTATAAAGCCTATGAATAGGCTTTATAATTTAATAAATATATGGCACTTTTTAAGCACTTTTTTAAAGCCTAAAAAACAGCTCAAAACCATGAAAAATAAGGCTTTTTCACCCCACAAAAAATAAGCAAAAAAAATAAAAATTCTGTCTCAGAACGTCTGGCAAGATTAGACCATTTTTTAATGTTTTATTTTGATGGTTTAAAAACACAATAAACACTATTTATCAGAGCCTCAAAAATGATAATCAACAGAGAAAAAAAGATTAAATTTTCATATGCATTTGAAAGCATAAAAAACACAATAAAAATTTGTTGCAAACTTCAAATTAATATTATATTTATTTCACTTAAGCATTTTTCAGGTTATGGTTATTCAAACTTGAACTTAAAAAATTACACTTCCCCACTTTAAAATAAAATTCTCGACAACAAGAATTTGTCAAATTAACATAGATAACACATATATAATTTCAAACATCACCACAATGAAAAAAGCTAGAATTTATCTAGCTTTCAACGTTTATCTTGTTTTCATTTTTACACTCATAAATTTAACTATTTTTATTGTTTTTTCATTATGGTTCATCACAATTTTATGCAAATAAACAATATTATATTGATTTACGAATTAAATTTCAAAATGTCTTCTTTTGACACCAAAACAACTCTTTTTGTTGGGGAATATATATTTGTTCTAAGTTTCTTTGTTTTTATCAAAACATCATTTTCATAATATTCAAGCCAGCTTTCAATTGTTTTGCCAGGCTTTCCTTGATTTATTATAATTTCTTTATCTTTATCAACTTCGGGTAAATTATAAAGTTCGTTATCAGCAGTATAAATTGTTTCAAAATGTAAATTTTCATTTATTTTATTATATTTTCTTACAATTCTCGCAGTTTTTTGTGTGCCATATATACAAACCTTACATTCATCATTTTCACTGCTCGTTGCAAAAATAATCGGACACTCTAGTGTGTTTTTTATTTGAAGATCACTGCTTCCAATATTTACCATTGCATCAAATCCTGGAGAAACATATGAAACCGGAAGACTGTGTGAGTGCGATTCAACAATTTCAAGATCAGAAAGAAGACAAGCATTATATATTGTTGAACTTACTTGACATACTCCACCGCCAAACTCTTCAATAAACATTCCATTTTTAATTATTTTAGCTTTTTCATATCCATTTTCAGGTGTTCGATATCCAGTTGTTTTGTTAAAACTTAAAATTTCACCAGGCAAAAGCACCTTTCCGTCAAAATTTTTAAGAGCAGTTTTGATATTATTTTTTCGTGCTTCGGAACTATTTTTGAAATTCGTTGCAAATTCAGCTCGTTTATAATTCATATTTTTTACAAGCTCAGTTGTTATATTTGGCAAAACTTTTTCTGTTGGAACAATAAAACTATAACTTTGTTTAAATTTATTAAAAACATTAAATATTTCAGAAAAAAGGCTTATTTCGTTTACTTTAATGCCATTTTGATGCTCTTTAATTGTTGTTTTTGCAGAATTTTTTATAATTTTAATTTCAGCATTTGATGGTTCTTTATATTTATTTTCACAAATCACATTCACAATTTTTTCAATTTCTGGGAAACAATAACATACACTTTGTTTTTCAGAAAAACCATTTTTAAAAGCAAAATTCATTGTTTTAACTCTACTATAAAATCCATTTTTAATAAATTGTTTTTGTCTTTGAGACAATACAACATTGTTGTCTGGTTTATAAATTTTTCCATCTAATTCAAAAGTGATTTCTGGATAATTTTCAGTTTTATTGTTTTCAACTGGTTCATCTTTTCTCAAATTTTGATATATTTTTTGATTTTTAACTTGCTTAATTTCTATAGCAATTCCTTGTGCTTTTAAAGGTTGCATTTTTTGTGTAAAATGTAAACAATTCAACATAAATAATAAACATATTACAAAATATAATATATTTTTAATTATGTTTTTAATTGGTTTTGCACTTTTCCTTTTTGCCTTCATATTTATATTATGTCATATTTTGTAAAAATTTATCAAACTTAAAAAACACTTTACATTTGCTAAA
>ENA-ORNF01000055-ORNF01000055.1-human-gut-metagenome-genome-assembly--contig:-NODE-55-length-99399-cov-7.220537_pt1 | contig 99399 bp, 106 predicted proteins | sample MGYA00242110_ERZ509012 | MGnify/ENA primary metagenome ERZ509012 (study PRJEB26280, sample SAMEA2338714) | human gut metagenome | biome: human gut; feature: human-associated habitat; material: faeces... | reverse complement strand
AGAAACGCACATAATATAAAATATATAAATTGAAGGAATGTATATTTTGTGATATAACATACTTATATTGGTGGAGGTAATTATGTATTTTAAAAGAAAAGCATACGATAAATTATTGGAATGGAAAAAGCTATATTCAGAAAAATATGCGGTATTGTTGGAAGGCGCAAGGCGAGTTGGCAAGTCGACTATTGCGGAGACCTTTGCAAAAAATGAATATAGGTCTTATATTTTAATTGATTTTTCCAAAACAACAAGTAATATCCTGGAATGTTTCGATGATATAGGAAATTTGAATATCTTTTTTCTGAGGCTGCAAGCAGAAACCGGAATCACATTGTATGAACACGAGTCCCTCATTATTTTTGACGAAGTACAGTTATTTCCAAAAGCAAGACAGGCAATAAAGCATCTTATACATGATGGCAGATACAGTTATTTGGAAACAGGTTCTTTAATCTCAATAAAGAAAAATGTAAAGGACATCCTGATTCCATCCGAGGAAATGAAGATAGAAGTATATCCCATGGATTACGAAGAATTCTGTGATGCCACGGGCAATAATTATGGGTTATTGCAGCAGATTTATGATAGCGGAGCAGCTATTGGACAGGCAACTAACCGTAAATTAATGAGAGATTTGAGAATTTACATGGCAGTAGGGGGGATGCCACAGGCAGTAGAAGCCTATGTTAATGGAAAAAACTTTTCAGAAATAGATATGGTAAAAAGGCAGATCATATCTCTGTATGAGGAAGACTTTAAGAAAATTGATGCGTCCGGAAGAATATCGGCATTATATCATGCGATTCCGGCACAGTTGGCAAAGGATGCAAGAAAATATCGTATTACCACAGCAATCGGAAAAAGAAATAACACGAAAGCAGAAGAATTATTATACGAGCTGATAGATTCAAAAACGGTTCTGCCATGCTATAATTCTACCAATCCAAGAGTCAGCCTGACGGACACGAAAGATTTTGACAGTTACAAATTATATCTTTCGGATACAGGATTATTTGTTACACTGATGTTTATTGACCGTCCGGTGACGGAAAATGATATTTATGCGAAGTTACTTTCCGATAAATTACCGGCAAATCTGGGATATCTTTATGAGAATCTGGTTGCTCAAATGATTACAGCCTCCGGGAGAGAACTGTACTATCATACCTGGGAGAAAAAAGGGAGTACGCATTATTATGAGGTGGATTTCCTGATTTCGGAAGGAAGTAAAATAAATGCATTTGAAGTTAAGTCCTCAGGATCCGGAAAACATGAATCCATAAGGGAATTCCGCAGAAAATTCTCTCAGAATATTAGCAAGGCATATTTAATATCACAGAAAGATGCAGGAAAGGAAGAAAATCTATTGTTAGAACCGTTTTATCTCTTACCTTTTTTGATAAAATGAGTTTGATAACTTTATGAAAATTTCTGATTATCATATTGAGAAAGCATATGTTTTATCGGTAGCAAATATGGAACAGGAGGGAGCCGTGGTATATCTTCCTATCTATATGTGCTATCTTTTAAAAGAACGGAAAATTGGAAAGTTAATCGTGGATCTAGACATGGAAGGGTTATAATATCGGGAGAAGTAATAAAACGGGATTTGTCGAATAAAGGAGCAAAATAGAAATGAAGATTCGCAAGGCAGAAAAAAAGGACATTCCAAGAATTCTAGCACTGTTGGGGCAGGTATTACAGATACATGCAGAGATCCGTCCGGATATTTTTATACCGGGTACTACGAAATACACCCCCTGCGAGCTGGCAGAGCTATTACAACAGGAGGATCACCCTATCTATGTTGCCGTAGACGAGGACGATCTGTGCATGGGCTATGCATTCTGCCAACTCAGGGAGCAGCCCTTTTCCACGAATATGGTGCCCTTTAAATCATTGTTTATTGATGACCTTTGTGTTGACAAGCAGACACGAGGGCAGCATATCGGGGAAAGCCTGTTTGAATATGTGAAGCAGCAGGCAAAAGAACTGGGCTGCTATGAAGTAACGTTGAACGTCTGGGCAGGCAACACTTTGGCAGAGCACTTTTATGAAAAGATGGGAATGAAGACAAAAGAACGGCAGATGGAATATATCCTGTGAGCCGGACGGAGGAGGCAGGCATGATTAAAATTGCATTTTTTGATGTTGATGGGACGCTTCTTACGATGGGGCATAAAGAATTAAGTGAGCGGACGCTGCATACATTAACTTCTCTTCGGCAGAATGGGGTGAAGCTGTGTATGGCGACCGGAAGAGGATATCTGTCGGCGCCGCATTTCCCGGGGATTGATTTCGATGCGCTTCTGACCTTTAACGGTTCTTATGTAACTGTTGGAGACGAGATTATTTTTAAGTGCCCGCTTGATCGGATGGACAAGCTTCGGATCCTTCAGAATCTGAAAGATATGCATAGGGCGTTAGCAATCAGTAACGAACATTTTATCATCACCAACGGTACAGATCCGGATCTGGAGCAGTATTTCAGATTCGGTAATGAGATGCTGAAAATCGATAAACAATTCGATGAACGGGTTCATGAGGATATCTATCAGATGATGTGCGCCTGCAGGGAAGAAGAGTATGAGCGGATTCTGGAAGGTACGCACCATACACAGATTACAGCATGGTGGGATAGAGCGGCTGATATCATTCCCCTGGAATGTGGGAAGGGAAACGCTGTGCGTGCGGTACTTCAGCATTTTGCTTTTACGAAAGAGGAAGCCATCGCTTTTGGAGATGGCTTCAATGATATCGAGATGTTGGAAGCAGTCGGCACCGGTGTGGCCATGGGGAATGCGAAGGATGAGATCAAAGCACACGCCACCTGCACGTGCAGGTCGGTGGAAGAAGACGGAGTCTACGATTTTTGCTTAGAACATGGGCTGATTAAAAGTGTAAATAATTCAAAATGGTAATTACATCTAATGCACTCAAACCTTTTTATGATGAGCAGAGTATTTTAAACATACTACATTTTGTGTAGTTTGATTTTGACATACCAATAGAGACTATGGTAAACTGGATAAGAAAAAAGTGGGATAGTCTGCTTTAGGGGAGAAAAGAAGCTGAACGGAAGAATTTAGACCGGGAAAAGGTTGAGGGAGCGAAATACCTTGGATAAGAATGAATATACATTAAAAGTGGAAGAAATCAAAGACCTGATCAGTCATGGACAATATGCGCAGGCAGCGGAGATTGCGGATACCATTGACTGGCGGAAGCCCAGAAGCGCCAGGACATTATGCATCGTCAGTGATCTTTATAAAATCAATCGCAGATATGAGGATGCCAGGGACATGCTGCTTCTGGCATATGAACGCCGACCGGGCAGCAGAACCATCTGCTACTCTTTGTGCGAATTGTCTATCAAGATGGAAGAGTATGTGCAGGCGATTGAGTACTATAAAGAGTTCGTACAGGTGGCTCCGAAGGACCCCGGCAGATATATTTTGCAGTACAAGTTGTATGAAGCGCAGGATGTCAGTCTGGAGGAGCGGATTGCCGTTCTGGAAGAACTGAAAAAGAGAGATTATAGAGAAAAATGGGCATATGAACTTGCTTATCTGTATCACAGAGTGGGACTGGCAACCCGTTGTGTGGAGGAATGTGATGAGCTGATTCTCTGGTTTGGTGAGGGAAAATATGTCATAAAGGCAATGGAACTGAAAATGCTTCATCAGCCGCTGACACCGGAGCAGCAGGAAAAATACGATCATCGGTTTGACGCACAGGACGGTTATGACTATGTGCAGAACGATGGAAATGACCAGAGTCAGGAACCCGTACAGAACGGTAGCTATGACGAGAGTCAGGGCTATGCACAGAATGGTGGATATGATGACAGCCAGGGCTATGTGCAGGATGGTGGATATGATGATGGTCAGAGCTACGTGCAGAATGGCAGTTATGACGAGAGCCAGAGCTATGCACAGAATGGCGGATATGATGATGGTCAGGGCTGCGTGCAGAACAGCAGTTATGACGAGAGCCAGAGCTATGCACAGAATGACACTTATGCTGAGGAACAGAACTATGGACAGGTAACGGATGACACCAGAGTCTATGAACCGGCACAGGGACAGCCTGCGGAGGATGATTTCGACATCCATGTCAAGACCATGGATGTGGGCCAGTACAACACGATCAATTTACAGGCAGAGCTGGCAGCAGGTTTAAGAGAAGTGCTGGGAGATGATCAGGCAAAGGAGAAGGAATCACAGGAATCCACTGACTCCATTACCCGTTCCATTGTGGCACCGATGATGGACCGGGATACGGAGACCATAAATTATCCGGAAGTCCCCGAGGAGGAAGAAGAGCCGGCAGCCCAGACGGAACAGATGGAAGGCACAGAGGTATTTTTCGGTGAGACCGGAGAAATCGGTGACCTGTCACAGATCCCTAAGGTAGAGACCGAGGAACTTCTGCCGGAAGAAGCAGAATCTCCGAAGAAACCGGATATTGTGCCGGAAATATCAGAAGTACAGGAGCCTGCAGCAGCTACCGAAGAAATCCATGAGGTCACAGAGCCTGCAACCACTGAGAAACCGATAGAGCCTCCCAAGGAGCTGGCAAATGTGCTGGCACAGGAGTCAGACGGACAGATCAGTCTGGTGATGCCTGAAGCGGAAAACCTTGAAAAGCAGATCACCGGACAGATGAATATAGAAGACATTCTGGCAGAGTGGGAACGTAAAAAGAAGGAAAACCTCGAGAAGAGAGAAGAAGAGGTCCGCCAGCATGTGCTGCAGCAGACCGGTGCCATGTTCACAGAATTTGAACAGGCAGTCAGAGATGGTCTGTTGGAAAAACTGGAAAAAGAAAAGGCAGCAGATACCGGTGCGTCAGCCGGTGCGGATGAGACAGCAGACGTAGACAATATCACGGATACCGACGAGGTAGAAGAACTGGAAGAGGTTGTAGAGACAACCGGACCGGAAGAAGAGACGATGGAGGAAGTTGAACCGGAAGACACTGCTGAAGAACTTGAAGAAGAGCCGGCATATGAACCCGAGGCAGAGCCGGAAGAGGCGGAAACACCTGCGAGGGAAGAAGTACTGGAAGAGACCGTACCGGAGGAAGAAGAGGAAAGCTTACCGGCAGAGGAAGACCGGACAGCAGCATTCACCGGGGAAGAGGATCTTGCGGAAGGAGCCGTGGAAGAATCTGCGGAAGGATCTGCAGAAGAACCCGTGGAGGCACCTGCACAGGAGACCCCGGAGGAGCCTCAGGAAGCAGAGCGTCCTGCTGTGGAGAGGGACAAGGCGAAGGTTCGTGCGCTGACCAGAGAAGAGAGAGAACTTTATGCCCCCTTTATTCAGAGCAAATCGGCAAGAGAACAGCTGGTAAAAGCCATTGATAATATCAGCCTGGCGGCTTATACGGGAAATGTGATCGTTACCGGAGAAGAGGGAATGGATACCTTATCTTTGGCGAAGAACATGATCCGCGAAATTCAGGCGGAAGACAGCAATTTCTCCGGAAAGGTAGCTAAGATTTCCGGACATGCACTGAATAAAAAAGATACTGCTGAGACGTTATCCAGACTGAAAAATGGTGCGCTTATTATTTGCAAGGCGTCCGAAATGAACGATGATACCGCAAATGCTTTGAATAAGGCATTACAGCAGGAGAGTCAGGGAATCGTGATCATTTTGGAAGATACCAAAAAGGAAATCGATAAATTCCTGGCAAAACATGAAAAATTGAGAGAATGCTTCACGGCACGAATGGATGTGGAAGCTCTCAGCAATGACACACTGGTGGCATTCGGCAGACAGTATGCCCGGGAGATGGAATACTCCATTGATGAACTTGGCGTTCTGGCATTGCATACCAGAATCGAAGACATGCAGACCATCGATCACGTTGTAACTGTGGTGGATGTGAAAGAAATTGTGGATGAAGCAATCGATCATGCCAACAGGAAAACACTGAAACATTTCTTTGATGTTCTTTTTGCCAAGAGATATGACGATGAGGATATGATTATTCTTACCGAAAAAGATTTTGTATAACATGAGCAAAAGAAAAGTATTGAAAAAACGATTTTGCGAGTGGGGTTCTGAATAGTTAAAAATATATAACGGGAGGCGGAGCCATGACGAAGGAGAAGGTATTTATTTCAGAAGCAGACCAGTATCTTTTTGCCCAGGGAACGCATTATGATATTTATAAGAAGCTGGGTGCTCATTTATCTGTGGAAGACGGGGTACAGGGTGTTTATTTTGGTGTGTGGGCACCGAATGCAGCGCAGGTAAATGTCATCGGTACATTTAACGGTTGGAATGAGGAATCGCACCCTATGGAAAAATTGGGAGAAGGTGGCATCTGGGGACTGTTTATTCCGGAAGTGGAAGAAGGAACCATGTATAAGTTTCTGATTCATGCATCGGATGGAAGGAAGCTTTACAAAGCTGATCCCTTTGCCAATTATGCGGAATACAGACCGGGTACAGCTTCTATCGTTACGGATATTACCGGATTTGACTGGAAAGATTCCAAGTGGATGGAAGCCCGGGACAAAAAAGATATAAATAAAGAACCCATGGCAATTTACGAATGCCATATCGGATCGTTCATGAAGCATCCTAATAACGGCACGGCTGAAGGCTTTTATAATTACCGTGAATTTGCAGCCCGTATTGTGGAATATCTGAAGGAAATGAAGTATACCCATGTAGAGCTGATGGGAATCGCAGAGCATCCGTATGATGGTTCCTGGGGATATCAGGTGACGGGATATTATGCGCCGACTTCCCGTTACGGAACGCCGAAAGACTTTATGTATCTCGTGAATGAGCTTCATAAGGCCGGTGTAGGCGTCATCTTGGACTGGGTTCCTGCACACTTTGCAACAGATGCACATGGTCTTGCGGAATTCGACGGCCAATGCATTTTTGAACATCCCGATCCAAGGCTGGGAGAACATCCGGAATGGGGGACAAAAATTTTTAATTATGGAAAAAATGAAGTAAAGAATTTCCTGGTAGCCAATGCGCTTTTCTGGCTGAGGGAATTTCATGTAGACGGAATCCGTGTCGATGCAGTGGCATCCATGCTGTATCTGGATTACGGTAAAAAGGATGGCCAGTGGCTGCCTAATAAGTTCGGCGGCAACAAAAACCTGGAGGCAATCGAGTTTTTCCATCACCTGAATTCCGTCATCAGAGGAACTTATCCAGGATTTATGACCATTGCTGAGGAGTCTACAGCATGGCCGAATGTGACCAGTGATATCGGGGAGGAGGGTCTTGGATTTTCCTTCAAATGGAATATGGGCTGGATGCATGATTTCTGTGAATACATGAAGCTCGATCCGTTGTACCGCAAGGGCGATCATTATGCCATGACGTTTGCAATGAGTTATAACGACAGTGAGAATTATATCCTGCCTCTGTCTCATGACGAGGTGGTACACCTGAAATGCTCTATGGTAAACAAAATGCCGGGATATACCGCAGATAAGTATGCGAACCTTCGTGTGGGATACACCTATATGTTTGGACATTCCGGCAAAAAGCTGTTGTTTATGGGACAGGATTTCGGTCAGGAGAGAGAGTGGAGCGAGGAGCGTGAGCTTGACTGGTATCTGCTGGGTGAGAAGCTGAACCAGGGGGTACATACTTATGTAAAAGAATTACTGGAACTGTATCGTAAGTACCCTGCACTATATGAGATTGACAATACCTGGGATGGTTTTGAGTGGATGAATGCGGATGATGCAGAGCACAGCACCTATTCTTTCGTCAGAAAATGTTCCAGCCGCAGAAATAATCTGCTGTTTGTATTAAATATGACCCCTATGAAATGGGAAAATTATACCGTGCCCGTACCGAAAAAGAAGAAGTATAAGCTTCTGCTGAACAGTGATGAGGAGCGTTTCGGCGGCTGGGGCAATGAAATCCCGGCAGAGATCATGGCGGAGAAGAAACCTTTCCATTATAAGGATTATTCTATCAGTTTTGACCTGCCGCCCTATGGCGCCGCGGTATTTCTGTTTTAAGTAAGACGTTTGACCGGAAGATGCCGGTTAAGAAAATATGGAAAACAACCGAAATAAAAGATGAGTGTTACCTCAGAGTGCACTCATCTTTTTTCTTAATAATTGCCATGGAAAAGGATGACAACAGTGAAAATAACATTTCAGAATCAGACAATAAAAGAGACAGAAAATAGAGCGGAAGCAGTCAGAACCGATGCAAAGCGCAGCAAAAAAAGCCAGACGGTAGATACCTTCGGAGCAATCTATGAAAGCGGTGCGCTGCCGGTGGCTCAGGGGACGGAGGAAAACAACAAAGGAAAGTCACTGATCGAACTGCAGCAGGATGCCGGAAATACTAATGTGGCTTTGCAACAGGACTACATGACACTTGTGTCGCATACCATGTCACAAGAGGACTATGCGAAGGCCTGTGAGGACGGATTCGATCCCAAAGAACTGGATCAGGATACCGCCGTTACCATTGTGGATAAGATTAAGGCAGAGCTGGTGCGTTCTGGGCAGAGAATTGCAGGATATACCGATGATCTGGATATGGATACCCTGGCAGCAGCGATAGGAAGTGACACCCTGGCAAGAAGCATTGAAGAGCAGTTCCGGGCTGTAGACATTCCTTTGACAGAGAAAAACATCAGTGAGTTAATAAAGGCATGGGATATGGCGGCATCCCTGTCAGCCCCGGAGGAAGGCGCAACGGGTTATCTGGTGGATAATGAATTAGAGCCGGAAGTATGGAATCTGTACGTGGCGCAGAACAGCGGTGCCAAGGTACAGAAGAACAACGTTCCGCAGGAACTGAAAGAGCAGATGGACAAGGTCATTGCAGATGCGGGACTGCCTGTAAACGATGAGAACAGACAAAAGGCAGAGTGGTTGGTGAGTGCCGGACTGCCGCTGACTGCAGACACCATGCAGCAGCTTGCGGAACTGGAGAATATTTCTTATCCGGTGACAGAGGATGTCTTTGCAAAGGCGGCCGCATTGGCAATCGCAGAGGGCAGATCCCCTGTTTATGCAAATCTGGGCAGACAGGAAACTATCTATGAAAAAGCCGCACAAATGGTGGAAGACTGGTTCTCTGAGGCAAAATGGGATGCTGCGGCAGAGAACCTTGCAGCAAGAAAGCAGCTGGAAGAAATTCGTCTGCGAATGACTGCGGAAGTAAATGTGAAGCTTTTGCAAAGCAATTTTTCGATTGATACGGCTCCTATGGAGCAGTTGATCGAAGCAATCCGCAAAGCGGAAGCAGAGATTGCCGCAAAATATTTTCCCGGTGAGGAACAGGCTGTTACAAAATACGAAACCTATCAGCAGGCAGTTCGGGTGACCTCGGAATTGCCGGGATTGCCGGCAGGTGTGCTGGGTACTTACGGACTGGAACAGAGAGCAGAATGGGAAAGCGTTGCAGACTTCCATAAAGAAGGCGTGGCAATGCAGAGTGCCTATGCGGAGGCAGGCCAGAAATATGAGACTCTTATGACCTCGCCCCGGGCGGATCTGGGAGACAGCATCCGAAAGGCATTTTCGAATGTGGATGATATTCTGACAGATATGTCATTAGAGAAAACACCCGAAAATCAGAGGGCAGTTCGTATTCTGGGCTATAACCATATGGAGATTACGCCGGAAAACATAGAAAAAATAGTGAATGCTGACAGACAGGTCAGTGCCGTGATCGAAAAGATGACACCAAAGAATGTATTGCAGATGATCCGTGACGGTGTAAATCCTCTGGAAAAAACGTTTGATGAATTGGAAACCTATTTTGCTGAAAATCAGTTGTCCTATGAGGAACAGACAGAAAGCTACAGCCGTTTTCTGTATCAGCTGGAGCGGAAAAAGGATATTACAGAAAACGAGCGAAAAGCCTATATAGGCATCTATCGTATGGTACATCAGATCGAGAGAGAGGATGGCGCAGCTGTAGGCGCAGTGGTAAATACCGGTACGGAATTGCAGTTTTCCACATTGCTGGCAGCGGCAAGGAGCCGGAGAACCGCACCAATGGATTGGAAGGTGTCGGATACTACCGGACTGACACAGGAAGTCCGGCTTCCAGAGAATAATATTTCCGAACAGATTTTGCTGGGAATGGCAAAGGAAGTATTGACGGATGTGTCGGAAGACACAGAGAGCAGAAATGCCTACTATCAGGAATGCCTGCAACAGATGCGGGAAGCGGGAGATACTGAGCCGGAAGCGGCACAATTGTTGCAAAAAGGTGAAGTTACCATCAGCGCATCTAATCTGGTAGCGGCGCAGGCCCTGTTGGAGAATCCGGCAGAACTGTTCGGTGATCTGCAGCGTTATCGGGAAAAATACCGGAAAGAAAAAGAAGCACCGGCTGAGGAAACAGGAAAGAAAGCAACAAAGGCGGAAGCGGCGGAATTATGGGAACAGCTGGATGCACAGGATTTTTCGGACAGTTATAAGACCATGATTGAGGATGTTTTACAGGAAACAGAGACCATCAGCCTGGAACAGGCAGAGAGTCATCTGGATGTGAAACAATTACAGCTGGCACACAAACAGCTTCGCCTTGCGGAAAGCCTTCAGGACAAGCAGGAATATTTTCTATCAATGTATCTGGGAGACCGGCTGGCGGGCGTGCATCTTACCATGCAGCAGGGATCCGGAGAGACCGGAACCGTGGATATCCGGGTAAATACAGGAGAAGTGCAGCTGGAGGCTCATTTACAGGTAAACGGAGAGTGGGTCGGAGGCTATCTCGCAGGAAATACTGTGGAAGAGGTTACGAAATTGGAAAAGACCTCCGATATATTCCTTGAATGGATTCAGAATGATACCTCTGCAGACTGGAAAGCTGAGAAACTTCCCATCATCGACTCCCGGAATATGGCACGGATGGCAGACGGAGAGCCCGAAAATGCAGAAAAAATAGAAGGTCAGGTAGATGCAGGTCAGTTGTATCATCTGGCAAAGGGATTCCTGCAGGCTGTCGCAGACAGCAGCAGAGAGTAAGGAGTAACACATGAGAATTAATTACAATGTATCGGCAATGTTGTCCAACAATGCCTTATCTACAAATGATGACCTGCTGTCCAAATCCTTGGAGAGACTTTCTTCCGGTCTGAAGGTCAACCATGCAAAGGATAACCCTGCCGGACTGGCGATGTCCAAACGTATGAATGCACAGATTGAAGGATTATCCGTAGCGAATCAGAATGCCAGCGATGGCGTGTCTATCATTGAGATCGCAGACGGAGCAATGACAGAGATCAGCGAAATGCTTCAGAGAATGAATGAGCTTTCTGTCAAAGCAGCCAACGGAACCATGTCAGACACAGACCGGGCAACGGTACAGGACGAAGTAGCACAGCTGAAGGAAGAAATCACCAGGATTTCCAATGTTACGGAATTCAACGGCCAGAAGCTGTTGAACGGTGAATTCGACCTGAAAGGATATACCGATAATAACGACATCAAGGTAAATTATTATTCTACGGATGTTCCGGTGAAGAAATATACCATCGGCTTAATGAAACTGAAAGAGGATCCGGATAATACAGGAAAATTTCTGTTGGATGGAAATATCACATTTGGGGCTGGATTTGGTGACCCTACCGTGTTGAAGACAGAGATTAAGGATAACCTGTTGACAATTACCGGAGAAAACGGCTTCGAAATGCGTCTGGATGTATCAGATGCAAAAGCAGGAACAGAATATAAAAATGTAGAGATCAATGCTACAGGCATCGGAGCCATGCGCCTTCAGGTCGGAGCAAATGAGGGACAGGTACTGGAAGTGAACATCCCTGCAATTTCTCTGCAGAATATGGGCATTGAGGAGATTGATGTCAGCACAGCGGAAGGTGCTGATGATGCCATTGACAGACTGGACGGAGCTATCAAATATGTATCTTCCGTCCGCGGCAGACTGGGTGCATTCCAGAATCGTCTGGAGTCTACCATCAACAGCCTGGATGTAACCAGTGAAAATATGACATCTGCATATTCCCGTATCATGGATGTGGATATGGCAGAGGAAATGACTTCTTATACAACTTATCAGATCCTGGCACAGGCAGGGACCTCCATGCTGGCACAGGCCAATGAGAGACCTTCCCAGGTGCTGCAGCTGTTACAGTAAAATTCTGAACAAGAGGAAACGTTTCAATGACAAAAGAATGTAAGCAACAATTTACCCTGCGGATCACGCAGGCAAATTCTACACAGCTGGTAGTGATTTTGTATGAAATGCTTTTGCAGTACCTTACAGACGGAGAGCAGGCTGCAGAGGACGGACAGTTTCTGGAGGCCGTTCATAAGGCAAGAGGATGCATCAATGAGCTTTTGAACTCTCTGCGCAGAGAATATAGTCCGGCTGCAGAACTTTCCAGATTATATCTGTACTGCATTCGCAGACTTGCGCAGTGTGAAGTAAAAAGAGACCGTTCGGGGCTCGGCGAGGTACGCAAAGTGATTGCGCCTCTCTGCGATGCCTATAGACAGATCCAGGATCAGAATACTTCCGGTCCTGTGATGAATAATTCACAGACTGTATATGCAGGACTGACCTACGGCAGGAACCAGTTAACCGAAAACATGGCTGACCAGGGCACGAATCGGGGAATGCTGGTATAGAGAAGTCTCCTGTCTGACCGGCTGGGAAGCAGCCAGTTCTGTCAAATGCTGATATCTTTTTTGCAGTGCGTTGATTTCATAAATATAACTGTCGATCAGATCACTTTCTAATGCGTTATCAAAACCCGCATAGGCGATATCCAGAGCCTGGCGGGTTTTTCTTATGGATTCCTTCAGATCCAACGGGGACAGATCTTCTTCAATATTTTCCGCAGAGGAAGCAGCCTGACTAAAAAAGATTTTCATAATGTTATCCATCCTTTCTGCTAACAGTATAGGAATATAAAAGGAAAAATATACCTGTGATGGGCAGAAATAACAGACATTTTAAGAGAGAACATAGAATAGACTGTAGCAAACAGTGAAGAATACTGAGGAAACAGCAATGGAACATCCGGAGAAATTATTGTGGCTGATAGGGGCTGCAGTGATATTACTTATGATCAGCTTCTTTGGGAAAAAAGCGGAATGGCTGATCAATTTTGCTTTGCGGAGTATTACAGGAACCATAGCGCTGTATTTTATCAATCTGGGAATGGCTTCCATGGGCTTTGCTGTGACCGTGGGGATTAATCTGGGCACTATTCTGACAACGGGAATCCTTGGCCTGCCGGGGCTCGTTTTATTGTACGGATTAGGTGTTTACCATATGATACAGGGGACGTTTTGACATCCGAAAATCCCGTAAAATAGCGTGTTTGGAAGGCTTTTTTCCATAGCGGGAAAATGACGGTTGTTAAAAAGTGCTAAAGATTACTTTTTTACGCAAAAGCTATTGCAAGAAAAGATAATAGCATATATAATCCATCTTACAACCAATCGCGATGGTTGTCATAGTATCTTATAAGATCTTTATGTATTTCTGTTTGGGATAACTTCATCCCGTATTACCAGATGTGATTTCAGAGAACGGAGAGGAGAGTGGTGTCAGAGGTATCGGTGTAGGAATATTTATTTGCAATTTGTAACTATTCAAAGGCGATTTTACGAATGGGGTTCAGAATAGTTACTGTAATTTAAGAGAAGGAGATGAGAGATTGGGGTATTGTGTTTATTTTTAGTAATAGCCTGTTGTTTTGACTACAGAACACGGAAAATTCCCAACGGTCTGATTCTATGCTGCCTGATAACAGGCATGATCTACAGGCTGTGTATCGAGGGATATGCGGGTCTTTTAGCGTATCTGGCAAGTACACTGATGATCATCGCCATGTTTTATTTCTTTTTTTGGATCGGCGCCATGGGAGCCGGAGACGTTAAGATATTGGGAGTCTGCGCCGGATTCTTTCCGTGGGATAAAGTTTTATGCTTTGTATTTTTTGCATTGCTGATTGCGGCGATATTTGCACTCGGCAAAATGTGCCTGGAACGCAATATGAAAGAACGTCTGCACTATCTGGGAGAATATTTGTGGGATGTATTCCGGTGCGGCAGATGGAAAGTCTATTTTGCCGGGGAACGTGAGTGCACGGCGACAGGAATCTGTATGGCGGGTCCTGTATTTTGCAGCGCTTTGTTATATATGGGAGGAGTTTACTGATGGAACAAAAGGAGGCGGTTCTTGTCTTATACGACCGGGAAGAAGAATATGCAAAACTTTTTTCCGAGTACTTGAAGAGGCAAAAGGAATTACCGTGGGAAATTCATACATACACCCGTGCGGAAGAATTGATGGCAGGGGAAAGAAGTGGAGAAGTGACAATGCTTGTGGTATCAGAGTCCTCATGCACAGACGAATTGAGTACACTGCAGCCGGTATGTCAGGCGATTCTGAATGAAAGCGGAGCCATACGATTTCACCAGTTCCCGAATATTAATAAATATCAGGAGGCAGAGTGTGTATGGAAGGGACTGCTGGAATTGTATGTTGAGGCAACGGGAATCCAGATGCCACTTCTGTGTGCGGAATATAAGACAAAATTTATCGGAATGTATTCCCCCGTTCACCGGTGTCTGCAAAGCTCCTTTGCATTGACATTCGGACAGCTGATATCAGAAAAACATCCGACATTGTATTTGAATTTTGAACACTATGTGGGAATTACAGAATTACTTCCGGAACGGCAGAATCGGGATCTTGCGGATCTTCTCTATTTTCTATCGGGAGACGAGAGAAAATTTCCGCTTCGCATGCAGACGGTGATTCAGAGAAAGGGCAGCCTTGACTATATTCCGCCCATGCGAAACGGACAAAATCTGTTGGGAATTACGGTGGACGAATGGAAGAGCTTATTCCGGAGAATCGAGGAACTGGGAAAATACGAATATGTGATTCTGGACCTGAGCGAAAGCATACAGGGACTGTTGGAGGTTCTTCAACTCTGTATCAGAGTGTTTACCCTGACTAAGGAGGATCATATGTCGCAATGTAAGCTGGATCAGTATGAACAGCTGCTGTCACTGTGCGAAAAGGAAGAGGTCAAGGTGAAAACGAAAAAGCTGAATCTGCCGTATTTTCGCAGACTACCTGCGGAGATGGAGCAATATACCAGAGGAGAACTGGCAGATTATGTGAGAAAAGAAATAGAAACACTGGAAGAATAGAACAGGAGAAGCAAAATGGATTATTTAGAGCAGAGAAGAAAACTTCGTCAGATGGTACAGGAAAGATTGGATTACGGAAGAGACTATACGGACGAAGAAGTAGAAGATACGATCGATGAGGTACTTATGGAACAGGAGAATCTGGAATTGTGTCCGGTAGAAATGCGCAGGCGGTTGCGGAAAGAGCTGTTTGATTCCTTGCGCAGACTGGATATTTTGCAGATATTTGTTGAGGACAGTTCCGTTACGGAAATTATGATCAATGGTATGGATCATATTTTTGTGGAACAGAATGGACAATTAAAAGAACTGGATCGGGCTTTTGATTCTATGGAAAAACTTCAGGATGTGATTCAACAGATCGTTGCAGGATGCAATCGTGTTGTCAATGAGGCTTCACCGATTGTGGATGCACGATTGAGCAATGGATCCCGTGTAAACATTGTGATGAATCCCATTGCTCTAAATGGACCAATCGTAACGATCCGCAGGTTCCCGGATAAACCGATCACCATGCAGAATCTTATCAATTTCGAGACTATCTCAGTGGAGGCGGCAGGTTTTCTGGAAAAACTGGTGCAGGCAGGCTACAACATATTTGTCAGTGGCGGAACAGGAAGCGGTAAGACTACGTTTTTAAATGTTCTGTCTGGGTTCATATCTGCCCAGGAGCGGGTGATCACCATAGAAGACAGCGCAGAATTGCAGCTGCAGGGACTCCCTAATCTCGTACGCCTGGAGACCAGAAACAGCAATACCGAAGGGTGTAGGGAAATCGGTATTCGTGAACTGATCCGCTCTTCTCTGCGGATGCGGCCGGACCGGATCGTTGTGGGAGAAGTACGGGGGCCGGAAGCAGTGGATATGCTGCAATGTATGAATACAGGGCACGATGGCAGTATGTCCACGGGACATGCCAACAGCGCAGTAGATATGCTGGCAAGACTGGAGAACATGGTCTTAATGGGCATGGATCTTCCACTTACAGCAATTCGTAATCAGATAGCTTCCGGCGTAGATATCATTGTACATCTGGGCAAAATCCGCGATAAGAGCAGAAGAGTGTTGGAAATTACAGAGGTCATAGGATGCGAAAACGGAGAAATCCGGTTAAATCCGCTGTATCAGTTTGAAGAACTAGGAGAAGACAGCGGAGGAAAAGTAGTCGGAAGACTACGGAGAAAAGGAGAACTGCTTCATGAAGGGAAACTTAAGGCGGCGGGATTATCGTAAAGCATTTCCGGAGAGAAAAGATACCTTACAGCCGTTGATGCAGACGGGGCTTGTGGTGATTTTTCTGGCATGGTTCTTTTACAGATCCTTTTGGGCGGTATTTCTGTTGATCCCTCCCGGTGTCCTGTATTTTCGCAGATGTACAGCGAAACAGTGCAAGAAAAACAGACAGGAGCTGACAATACAGTTTAAAGAATGTATTTTGGCTGTGGCAAATTCGCTGCGGACGGGCTATGCGTTGGAAAATGCGTTTGTGGAAAGCAGAGAAGATATACGAATGCTGTATGGGGAGCATTCTGCCATGTATCAGGAACTGGAGCTGATCCGGAGAGGGTTGATTCTGAATATCACGTTGGAGGATTTGATCAGTGATCTGGCGGAACGAAGTGATATTGAGGAAATCCGACAATTCTCAGTCATATTGAATATTGCCAAAAGAGGCGGCGGAAATGTAACACAGATGATACGGACGACCTCGGAGGTGATCAGTAATAAAGTCGAGACTATGCAGGAAATGCTGACTCTGCTGCAGGGGAGGCGGTTGGAACAGAATATTATGGAGATTATGCCCTTCGGAATTACTTTTTATATAGGATGGGCATATCCGGGGTATTTCGAAGCACTTTATCATAACGGGATCGGAATCTTGGTTATGACCATATGTCTTGTTGTTTACGTTGGGGCATATGTCCTGGGGGAACGGATCCTGGATCGGATTGAGGAGGAATTATAAAAGTTATGAAGAGTAAGAACGGGATACTTCGCTTCTTTTATAACATAGTAATGTTCTGTTACAAAAAGCTGCACATCTGGAAAGTGCCGGTTCCCGGAAAAGAGAAGGTAAAAACTGACCTTGGCCAGATTTACGCAGGAGAAAATCAACAGGAATGCGTTACGGATTATTATGTGACAAAATTGACATTTTCTATTGTGATTCTTCTGGCGGGGACTGTAATTGCAATCCTTATAAATTATACCGGAAATGAGAAAAGCATCATAGAAAATCAATGGATCTACCGGGGAACAGACACGGAAGGCATAAAGCAATATGACCTTACAGGACAGGTAGAAGACGGGTCGACCTATTCTTTCCGGATGGAGATAGAACCCCGCAAATACAAAGAGGCAGAAATTGAGATGCTCTATCTGCAATTTGCGGAGGAACTGCCGGAGCTGATTCTTGGGAAAAATGAATCTTTGGAGGCTGTGAGCAGTAATCTGGAACTACTGGACAGTTATCAGGGATTTCCGTTTCTGACAGAGTGGAAAAGTGAGTTCCCGGAAATCATTGCAACAGACGGAAAACTATCCGCTCCGGAAAAGGATACGGCTGTAAGCCTGGAAGTGGAAGCCTATTATGGAGATTTCTACAGAAAAGAAACGCTTACCGTGACTGCGGCCGCAAGAATCGAAAGTGCGGAGGAAAGTGAGAAAAACCGGATATCGCAACTTCTACAGCAGGCACAGGAAAAAGAGCCGGAAAGCGAAAAAATACAACTGCCCACGGAAATCGATGGAAAGAAGATTTTCTGGAAGGAAAATGACCCGAAGACAGGGTGGAAAATTCTGGCAGGAGCAGTTGCCGCAGCAGTGGCTGTTTTTTTCTTCAAGGACAAGGATCTTCATGATCTGGTAGAAAAGAAAAAGAGGGAGGAGCGCAGGATATACCCGGAAATCCTGCAAAAGCTGACATTATATCTGGAGGCGGGACTGACGATTCGGACAGCATTCTGCCGTATTGCGGAAGATTATGAAAAAGAGAGGAAAAAGAGAGAGCGAAGACAGGAGGCCTATGAGGAAATGCTGATCGCAGCCAGAGAGATCCATATGGGGATTCCGGAAGGAACTGCCTATGAGAATTTCGGCAAAAGGACAGGGGTCAGAGAATATATAAGGCTGAGTACATTCTTGTTACAAAATTTGAAAAAAGGAAGTTCTCAGCTTTTACAACAATTAAGGGAAGAAGCACAGCTGGCAGAGGAAATGCGGATACAGAATGCAAGAAAACTGAGTGAGGAGGCATCTACAAAATTGTTGCTGCCAATGGTAATGCTTCTGGTAATAGTCATGGTAATCATCATGGTGCCGGCATTCTCAAGTGCAGGGATCTAGCAAAGGAAAATAAGCAAAGGAAAAAGAAAGGAACGCATATGAACAAATTAAAGACATTTCGGCAGTTTTTGGCAGAGGAAGATGGCATGGGAACCGTAGAGGTGATATTGATCATCGTGGAAATATAGGCACCACGGGATATACTGTGTTTTATGAGGAAACATTTTTTCAAAGATAGTGTTTAAGGGGCAAGATGCCCCATGGGAACGTGGGGATCAGATCAATCTGTGGACGTATTATCAGGGATATCAGATCAAAGATCTGGAGAAGGAGATTGATATTCTTTTAGTGGGTCAGGACTGGGGGAATGAGGAGCTGCAGAAAGATCTTGTGGAAAGGATACAAAGGTTTATAGCTGGAGAAAATCTGTTTTGCTATGAAAATACAAAGAATGCCACAGATAAGATGCTAGTATCTTTGTTTCGGGAGCTATCTGTGATATAACTAAGGTAGACCCTGGTAAAAGGATTTTCTTTACGAATTATTCCCTTGGATATAGAGAAGGATCAGAGACCGGGGGAATGACAAAAAGTCTGCTTTTAGAGGATAAGGAGCTTTTTGAAAAACTGGTTCTTGCAATTCATCCCAAAGTCATCATATGCCTTGGAAAGCTTGTCTATGAAGTGGTGACAAATACTACCGTAAAAGGGTATCTGAAGCTGCTTAAAAAAGGAGAACCATTGTGCACAACGTATCCTACGGATGAATCCATCACAATGTATGGGGTGCCACATCCCGGAAACAGAGGAGTCCAGAACATTGGTGGCAGTGAGAAAATGCTGGAACTATGGAGAAAAATGAATGTGTGAGGGGGAATGAGGATGCAGGTTATTGTATGCGTGGATGATGACATGGGAATGTTTTTCAACCACAGAAGACAGAGCAGGGACAGGATCCTGATACAAAGGATACTGGAAAGCGCAAAAGGAAAGCGGATTTTTATGAATACCTACTCTGCAGAATTGTTTGAAGGAAATGAAAATATCTGTATAGATGATGATTTCCTTAAAAATGCAGGGGATGGCGATATCTGCTTTGTGGAGAATGAGGTACTTTCCGGGTACATGGAAAAGATTGAGAAAATCATTGTTTATAAGTGGAATAGAAGGTATCCGGCAGATCTATATTTGGATATTTCGCTTGCCGAAAACGGATGGCAGCTGGTAGAAAGTTATGATTTTAAAGGATACAGCCATGAAAAAATTACGGAGGAGGTCTACGAAAGATGAATAAGGTTCTAAGCGTAGCAAAAACAATACTGGCATGGGTATTCGTGGTATTCTGTCTGCTTATGGCGATTGGATGCGGATCTGTTTCGGGGAGCATTCTTTTTATACTAACGGCAGTTCTTTCCGTACCCCTTAAGATTGTAAGAAATCTGTGGAATAAGGTACTGGGAATCAAAGAAATACCGGATTTGCCAGAGGATATCCCGGCAAAGTGGTATGAGGCGAAGAAGAAAAAAGAGCAGAAGGCACATAAGAATGCGGTAGAAGATCAGAAAAAGAGAAGACTGTTTAAGCCCCTTATTATTGCAATGGCATTCATCATTTCCTTTGCAGTAGCCATAGGAAATTCAGAGACTACAAATACCGCAGATTCTGTAAAAGAAAGTACCGAAGTAGCATCTATAGAGGCTACCGAAGCCGTACAGGAAACCGTAGCTCCTACAGCAACACCCAAACCCACAGAAACACCAAAGCCCACGGCAACTCCGACAGCGACTTCTACAGCAACACCAGATCCTACAAAGACACCGGAGCCTACGCCTGTTGTTGTGGCAAAGGTATCCGAAGAATTCAGTCTTTTAAATGTGGCAGCATATTCCGGGAAACCTTATGTAGAAATCAATCAGAATGTGCCGTACTTTGCAGACAGCGAGTTATCAACAACATCGTATGAATATTATTCGGATCTGGATTCTTTGGGAAGATGTGGTGTATGTATTGCCAGTGTCGGACGGGACATTATGCCTACGAAAAAGCGAGGGGATATTGGATCCGTGAAGCCTACCGGATGGCATACCATAAAATATGCAGGTGTCGTAGACGGAAATTATCTGTATAACCGATGCCACCTGATCGGCTATCAGCTGACCGGAGAAAATGCAAATACAAAGAATTTAATTACCGGTACCAGATATCTGAATGTAGAAGGTATGCTTCCTTTTGAAAATATGGTTGCCGATTATGTAAAAGAAAGCGGAAACCACGTAATGTACCGTGTGACTCCGGTATTTGATGGCAATAACCTTTTAGCAAGCGGTGTCCTTATGGAAGCAAAATCCGTGGAAGATAACGGAGCAGGGATACTTTTCAATGTATTCTGTTATAATGTGCAGCCGGGAGTAACCATAGATTATGCAACGGGTGATAGTTCCTTAGAGGAAAAAGTGGCAGTAAAGGAACAGAGTACACCGAAGCCGGAGGCGACGCAGGCACCGGTCGTAGCAACCCCTGAACCACAGCCACAACAGCAGGCACCTTCCGCAACAGGATCTTATGCCGTAAATGGAAAGAATGGAAAGATCCATATCGTTGGAGCCTGTCCAGCTACCGGAAATGGTGACAGTGCCATGACAGACCCGGTATATTTCAATACTTATGAAGAGGCAGAAAGCTATTCCATTTCCATAGCACCCAACCAGAGCAAGCGTAAGTGTGGTAACTGCTATCGGTAGGAAAATGAGAAAAGAGTGGTAAATCAATGAGATTTGAAGAGGCAAGTTATCAGGCAATGCTCTGTGCAGATAAGAATGGATATACTGGCCGGGAAATAAAAATCTACGAACTGGATGATGAGTGGATTTATCTGATTTTTCCGTCTGAGGAAATTACGAAAGAGTGCCCCAGGATATCCATAAACAGAGAGAGCGGTGAAATCACACACGGCATTATAAATACTCCGAAACTTGACAGACTTGATGGATTTCTTAAAGGAAAGATGCGAAGGTTTATGTAGGATGGGAGAAGCAAAAGAAATTACGAAGATTATAATAAAGGGTTCTTCCAGAAACTGCGCATATAGTGAGGTGCATAAAGATAGATTTACTATGAAAAATAATATTAGAAAGAAGGGTTTGAGGTTCCTGTATAGACTTCTGATTTTTTGATAGAAGAAGCTGATAGAAAATGCAAAAATGAGTTGGAGGCTAAAAAATGAGTGACAAAGATAAAAAGAATCATAAATCGCTGATGACAATTATAGGAGATAAAAAAAATCGTAGATCACGGATAGCAATTATGGGAAGTGGGGTATTATTCGTTATTATTGCTATCCCATTAATAATATCGTTTGTTTCACCAGAAATTCACTCTGAAATTACTGCAGATGGGATTCTGGGGTATATAATTGAGTGGGTTACAGTCATCTCTACTATTGTGTTGTCTGGTGTGGCGGTTTGGCAAACACGAGCATCAAATACTATGGCAGAGCAAGCAAATGAAGTCTCACAAAAATTGTTAAATCTTGAAAATAATAGATATAAGCTGGAAATTAGACCTTTTTTTATGATTGTTGACTGGAAGGCGGGTTATAAGGATTATGAAGAGTTATACGAAAAACCTAAGGCAGTAAATATTCAAGTTGAATATTACGATGGTGGTATTGCATTGGCATTAACTTTTAAATTAAAAAATACAACTCAATCATATATTACAATAGAGTATAGTGATGCCCATTCAGATGATAATACAATTCAGTGGGGGAACTGTATTGCAAATCAGCCTAATAGCGTGATATATTTGGCTGAAGGTGCAGATGATGATATTACATTTTATGCAGATGAAAAAATTCTTAGAAAATGCGAGAACAAAAGAATGATCTTGGAATTTATATTGCAAAATCGATTTGCAGAAAGGTATATAGAGCAAATAGTTATTAGTATTGAATGGCTTACAGACGAGTTTCCGCATGAAGAAGGAGAATTTTGTTTCTCTGTTAAACCACAAAAATATAAAATTGGTCGGTTTAGTGATAGCCATAATATTGAATGGGAGGATGTTTAAGGAGTTTGTGCGCAACGGTAAACGGAAGTTTCCGGTGATGGAAGATATTCATAGAGAAGATATCCGCTCGTCTGAATTGAACCAGTACTGTCAAAAAGCCAACTATATTTGCCATCTGTATTGAGCGCTAAGGCTCTAGGAAAAAGAAGGAAAATACGTGGTATATATAAACAAGGGGTGAGACAGTTAATGAGAATAGTTTGTTTTTCAGTAGTGTGGCGTATAGGAGAATTGCCATATCTACGGGATTTTATAAATGGAAGAAATAAGGATAAAAAATATACATTTTGTGAATAAAATTTGTGACCACAATGACTATATCGTTAGTTACTCATTTGCTTTCTTATAAATGGGGGAAAATATTGTTTGGTTTCTTCGGATGTAAATTCGTTGATATGATATTTTTATGTTGTAAAGTGTATTGTCTATTTTGGAATAATTGTTGAGAATTATAGAGCAATAACGAGCTTTACAGCGTTAAATAATGAAATAATACTGGTGAAAAAAAATAAATAGTGGTATGATATACATATGCATATATTGTGTGCTAATGGGAGAGTACTATGTTTGAGGTAAAAGTAGATCAAGATAAAATGTATGCATATATTGATCAAGATATTGATAATAATATTGAGGATGTGTCTAAGCTTCTAGAGATTCAAAAAAGGTTTTTGGAATCCAAGTGTAAAAGGTTATACTTTGTTTTTACGGAATGTAAATATGTGGATGCTGCGGTATCTGTAATAATCGGTACATTTCCGGAATATGTAAAGTTAAAGAGTAAGGTTGTAAAATTTCAATTCCCCGATTCAGATAGTCCTATATTGGAGTTTATGAAGAAAGTGGGAATGTATAAATATTATATGAAAATTGATCAGTATATGGGAGACGATATCATTCCTTTTAATAAAATAAGCGATGATAAAATGATGGATGAATATACTGATAAGATTATGACACTGGCACCAATTCAAATGCAAAAAGAAGCACAAGATATTTTGGCGTCATACATTTATGAAATTTATCAGAATGGTTTTTTTCATTCTAAAAGTGAAATAGGTGTGTATACCTCTGGAATTTGGCTTCCAGAAAAGAAAGAGTTTCACTTTTCGATTTATGATATGGGAACAGGCATTCCTGCCAATATAAGGCAAAATCTAAATAGATCTGACTTAGATTCGGAAAAGTGTGTTAAAATAGCATTTATTGATGGATTTACGACGAGTAAGGAAAAGGATGTGAATCGGGGATTAGGGCTTACACGATTGAAAAGCTTTATAAAGTTGAATAATGGAAGTATGTCGATGTATACTGATGATATATGTTATTCAATTGATGGAAAGCAAAAAGAAACTTATGAAAGACTATTGTCACCTATTATTGGTACTCTAATAATTATCAGTATTGTTGCCGATGAAGATAATATATATATTGTTGAGAAGGAGAAGAAACATGATTAGTATAAGAGTGAATGATTTCTTACAAAGTGCATTTTCCAATGAACAAGCTGAACTTTTAAAAAATGAGATAAATAAATATATTGAAAAAGAGAACAAAATTATACTGGACTTTTCTGGAATCACGAAATTTACTACTCTGTTCTTTAATTTTAGCACTGGATATTTTGTAAACCTTTTAGGGAAGGAAAAGTATGATCGGATATTTGAAATAAAGAATTTAAATAACTTAGGAGAAAGTACTTATATACATTCATATAATAATTCCGCTAAAAATGATATTAAAGGTTCAGAAGAAATGCAGGCACAGATTATGGATATCATCAATAGTACAGATGAAGTATAGGAGTTGATATGGCGAACATAATAGACATAAGAAATGTAGATATAGGAACGATTGACCAAGAAAAAATATTTGCAATTGATACAAATGCATTGATTTGGACACATTATTCTAAAGCAAGTGATCCTAACCTTAATAAACATCCATACCAAGTTATAGAGTATCCTAATTTCATTAGTAAGCTATTACAAAATGGTAATAAAATACTAACTACTACTTTAAACATTTCGGAATTGTGTGGAGTAGTAGAAAAAAACGAATATAGATTATATAAGGCAATCAACGGACAGGCAAATTTAAAGTTTAAGGATTTTAGAAACATTGCCGTGGAACGAACAAATTATAAAACGGAATTAGATACCATGATTATGGAAATCAAGGCAGCTTATAATGATCAGATTGAGATCGTTGAGATTGATGAAAATATTATTTCAAATTTTCAATCAGATATTTGTAGTAACCGATGCGATGTTTTTGATTATGCAGTAATAAAATATCTAAAGGGTATTGGTGTAACTGATTATATTAGTGATGACAAAGATTTTGAAACAATAGATGGAATTAATTTATATACTACATATGAAGTGTAATGCTAAAAACGAACCTGACTTTGGTAGGTTCGTTTTTGCATTTAGGAAGATGGTGGTCATTACGCATTAAAAAACAGGCTATCGAGAAGAGTAAGTAGTTTTTGAAATTATTCGTATGTGAACAGGATGTAAAAAATTTATGTGACCGGTGTGACCACACGCTATTCGGCTTAGAAATATTTTGGGAAGACACTGGGAGACAATATGTTCTTCCTCTTCACGCTTTTTTGTGACAAACTTCCAGAAAACTTTAATCTTTTAACGATTTTTCTAGGGGAACAGGTGGCGTGAGATTTGTAGGGTATAATTCATCAATCTAATCTACGATAGATATGATATCGTTATCGATATAATCCGTGAGACAATCCAGCATATAATTGAGTTTGGTATTTTTTGATTTTTCATAACCTTATTTAATAGTTGGTATTTTGCCCATTCACTTAATATATGACAATTTCAAACATTATTTTAGCAAAAATTTGGATCGTGAGGAGATAGGGTACTATCATGACCTTTTAGGTGTGATAATTTTGATATGCATTGTGTTGACTGTAATTTAGCAAATCCTGTCAGAAATATGGAAATCTATTATGGACTTAGGAAATTGAGTATATATTTAAGTACGAAATCTAATTCAAGAGGTAATTTTTGATAGGTTGGGGAAATTGCATATGTCTCTATTTAATATAATCGTGTATCAGATGGGTGCTTTTTTGAATCTGGAGACAAGAACAATAATCTGAATAGTGTGTAGCCCATCGTAGACATAGAACTACAAAAAAATAACCTCTACCTTCTTTTAAAATATAAGAAAGATAGAGGCTATTTTGTAGAAAAATATACAAAACTAGGTTTATTCAATTTTTTACTCCATTTCTTTCTTAACGATTTCGATTCCGTTTTTTTTCTTTTGTTCTTTTTTCAGATGTCAGAGCATCTATTATGCTTTGCTGAATTGTGGTTTCTGCTGCTTCCTGTTTAAAGGAAAAAATATTTCCGTCAGGATTATTGGGTAACCGATATAGCAAAAGTAATTTATTAATAAGACGTGACTGGTTTTTGATCTCCTCCATACGCTCTTTATGTATATTTTCTTCCTTTTTTCTCTTGTAGATAAATATAAGTACGAACGAAAGGGCAATGCATGAAAATAAACCAAAAATAAGTATTATGGCCACATACGGTTCCAGATCCTTAAGAAAAGTAAGATCGAGCGAACTCAAGGGAATTCCACACTATCATCTCCTTTTTAAAAGTAAAACGAATGTGAACGGGTTTTAATTTATAGCCATTTTATAAAGTTATTTTAGCACTCCATAACATAGATGTCAATAATTTCCAACTTTTTATAAAAAATTAGTATAATTTTGTGCATTTTTGTGAAAAATAGAGCTTTAAATAATTGAAACAGTACAATTTCTATGATATTATAATATAAAATAAAAAGGAGGAATTATATGGAATATATAAAGGATTTTAATAAAATTATAAAACAAAACCAGCATATACTAAATTTGCTAAGATTTTATAAAGGGATAGATCGTTCTGAAATAAGTCGGCGTTTGCAGCTATCTATGCCTACAGTATATAAAGCTGTTGATGAATTAGATAATCTAAATATTATAAATAAGGGCGACAATAACATATCCATTAATGATGAATATGCCTATTTAGTGGGAATATCAATAGGGAGCGCTTTGTGCAAAATTTGTTTCTTAGATGTAAGCTTTAATATTCTTGATACTGATAGATTTGAAAAATACAAGAAGATAATATGTAAAAATTTAGAAGGCATTATTGAGGACAAAGAGCTATTATTAAAATGTAAAAATGATAAAAGTAAAAATTACATATATTTTAAAACCCCCACACAGTTTTCAGAATTAAAGAATATCTTAGATTGCCTATTTCAATTTATTCAATCATCTATTGAGGAAAATCTATTTAATGTTTTGAGTATTGGAATATCATGTACAGGTGTCATAAATAGTAAGACACAGACTATTTTGAGTGCACACAATTTAGATTATTTAGATAACTCAACACTAGAAACTCTTATTTTCCCTGATAAACAAAAATATTTTCATGATAATCAAATATATATTTGTTTGCTACAAAACAGTGATGCAAGTGTTATTGCAGAAAAGATACATTTATATCAAATAAATTCGATATATAAAAGCAAGAAAAATATAATATCCCTTTACCTTGGCGTTGGTATTGGTGCTGGAATTTATCTAAATGGATTATATAATGGTACAAGCGGATATGCTGGAGAGATCGGGCATACGAAAGCTCCAATGTATGAGGAAAAATATTGTGTTAAAAAAAATAATGATTCAAAACCTATAGACCAGAATTGCACTTGCGGTAATGAAGATTGCTATGATTATAAGATGAGAACATATGTATTTGAAATGAACAAAGAAATGTTTAGTGATCTTTCATCAGATCAGATACGAGACTATTTAAGAAGTAGTGAAAATCAAGATAAAGCTCAACTGTTTGGAATGTATTTAGGCAATATGGTAAATTCATTAACCAGCTTGTTGGATGTAGATTTGATTATATTTACAGGTAAATTTTATAAGTGTATGGATTCGTTATATAATTCAATAGTATCAGTTCAAGATCAAAACAAATTAAAATTTAGTAGGAATGATTGTACACTATTAACATCTACTTATGGTTCGCTAGCTCCATCCATCGGTGCTGCGATTTATTCATATCATAAGCGTTTTGATTTAGAACTAGCATGGGATTACGAATAAAGTGTAGTCTGTGGAAGACCGTAGGTCACAAAAGTGGCCTACGGTCTTCTTTTCCTAATTATTCCTATACAACTTGGGAACTGTATGTTACTCATAAGGATAGTTATGCTCAGATTTCGATTGAAATTCTTTTAAGTTGATGATTTTCATATTTTTTATTTCTTTCTCAATTCATCAAACTGGAATTTAACAATTAGTAATATTTTTTGCTGGTTTATATCATCTGGTTCAGGACTTATAACTAAAATCCTAATATCCTAATACACTCCTCATCGATATCTGAATGATTTGTAAATGGCATATCTTCATATACCATTTCTCTTAAAAATCCTAAAACATTACGTCTAATGCCATATATTTCTTTGGAAAGCTCATACAGTTTTTCATAGGAAATTGTGTTGCTTTCCACATATTGTTCTAATGCAAGTTTGCATTCTTTTATTGTTTTATGGCTAGACCCACTTGAAAATTTAGTATTAAAAATCCCATTTGGACAGTATTGGCGAACAATATCATCCATCTGATCAAGTCTTATGCAATAGTTAAGTGTACATTTTAAATCTTCTTCAATTTTATTATTTAACTCATGGATTATTTCATCATACTTATTTTTTACAAGTATCATGTTTTTTTCTAATACAGCCATTAGTTCTAACATATTTGCTATATCATTATCATCATTTATATGCTGTATTTGATTTAATTGCGAAACAATATCTTGACCAAAGTTTGCATAATATCTTATTATTTCAAACTTAAAATTTGAACTTAAACGATCTGTTTCAGAACTGATACAATTATTTACCGGAATATGTATTGTCACAGAATCTTGTTTCGATAAATCACGATTTTCAACTTCTCTGAGAGGCGCAGTCCAAAATATAATTTCTTTTTTTATATCTACCAAAAACAAAAAAGTAACATCTTTCTTTTGTTTCCAATAGTTTATGGTTTGCGTCTTTATTGAATAGGTAAATTCTGTTTTATTTGCATTCATCTTAATTTCGCTATCATCAGTTCCTTTACATTGGGCATTAAAATTATATTTTGTTGGATGGCAGTTTTCTATAATTGTCCCTATAAAATCAATTCCCAAATCTTGACTTGTATCAATTCCTTGAAACACACTAAACTTTTGCATTACTGTTTGAAGTTCCGAAGCAGCTCTGTTCCCCAAGGATTGATCTAATGTGAATGTTGGTAATTTTTCTTTCATACTATTCCTCCCCAAATTTCGGTTTGACAAAACAAATGAACTATTCATAATTGATGAAATAATAGGATTGATTCATGATGAAATCCTTCCCACATGAGATAGTTTTAAAAAATTATATAGCCTGAATAAACATATGTCATCCAGATTAAAAACATTTTTGGGAAGACACTGGGAGAGAATACGTTCTTCCTCTTCACGCTCTGCAACAAACTTCCAGAAATCTTTTAGCGATTCTTCTATAGGAATCGGTGGCGTGGAATCTTTAGGATATAATTCATCTATCTGATCTACGATAGATATGATATCGTTATCGGTATAATTCTCCAGGTGATCCAGCATATAATCAAGTTTGTCATTGAGTTCTCTAATTTTCTTTTCATTTTTCATTGTTTTCATAACCTTATTATATAGTTGGTATTTTGTCCCTCTACTTAATACATGACAAATTTCGACAAATTCTTACAAAAATTCTGAAGGAAATTGGGAGCAAGTGATAGGATTTTAAGAAAGACGAAGAGAGCCCCTAGCAGTTATGCCAGGGACTCCCTTCGTTTCGCTATAAGCCTTCAAGGAAATTTAGGGCTGCATCAAAGGCTTCCTCGGAAGTGGGAGCATCTGCAGTGTCTGTAGCAACTTCGGAAAGTGTGATTTTCCCGGAGAGTTTTTGGACAATCAGATCCGCCAGTTCCTCTGAAGCTATGGAAGAGCCACCTTTGTGAATGAACTGCTTTACTGCCTCAACGACCATGTGGCTCTCTGATCGGAAGCCATAGGACTTGTAGTCAGAGATTGCCTCATAGACGGCCAGATCGGAAGCATTATCCTGAAAGCGGACAGTTTTACGCTTTACATTCATGCCTTGCCTCCCATTTTCTTACGAATCAGATCTTCGTATCCTTTTGCATTGATATGTACGTCATCAATGATTACACAGTTTCTTTTAAACGTATCCGGTAAGAAGTGCTTCATGATGGATGCACCACCGGCGATAAATACGAACTGGGTCAGATCGGGATTGAAATTTAATGCCCGTAAGGTATCCATGATGGATGTTACATAGTCTCTAAGCCCGGACTTGATGATGGATAAGTACTCCGCAGGGATATCACTGGTACCGTACATCATGATGTCTTTGATGGTGGATTCGTCTGCTTCTTTTCCAAGGTTTTGTCTTAAGGCTTCATTAATGTCATTCATGCAGGTGATGGTACCCATGGTAAGGGACTTGCATCTGGTTAAATCCGGCACAAAGTTTTCAATGGGAAGGATCTCTATTGTCCAGGAGCCGATATCAACGATGACCACGGATTTCTTAAGTTCCGGGAGTTTTGCTACCACTCCGGCATAACCTTGCGGAAATACATCGACAGAAAGAAGATTTACGGAATAGGTAACATCCTCGTATTTGTAGACCATCCGTCTGTTTTTGTTGTAATAGTCAAGGAAGGCTTGTTTTTCCGCCCCCATTCTGGTTAAGGGTACGCCACATCCAAGGTAGACATCTGCAACGGTTGTATGGGTGCGCTTTAATTCTTCGGCAATGCCAGCCATGGTAAGTGCACGCATATTTTCATCTTCCGTTTTGGAACTCTGGATGGAGAGTTTACCGTTTCCGATGGTATAGAAACCGGAAGTGGTCTCAATTACTCTGGTGCTTATCGGGGGCTTTGAAGAAAGCAGCTTAATTCCCGAAGAAAAGCAGCTGTGTGCTGTTTTGGTGTTACCGTATCCTACATCTACTCCAATAATATAACTTGCCATAATGTTCATTCCTCCTGTGATTAAAGTTTTTCAATAAGTGAATAGTCCAAGTCATTTTGCTGTTCGTTTTTGAGTCTCTTAATTTCAAAGGTAAGCCTTGATTTCTCCATGCGGAGTTTTTCAATTTCGTCCTTTTGCAGTTTTACCGTTTCTTTTAAGGCTTCGTTCAATTTCTTGTCCCGTTTACTGGAAAGAATCTTGCCCTGCTGCGCTTTAAGTGCAGCATTCAACTCCATGTTTACTACGGCATTTTTGTAGAAAAAGGAACGGGAGAGCCCGGTCTGCTTGGTCAGTTCGCAGATCGTGATCTGCTCGTTGTCCCGTACCATGCGTCTGATGGTGTCGATTGCAAGGATCCGCTTTTCCTCGCAGACTTTTTCATTCATGCGGAGCATATTTGTGTAGTTTGTCATTTCATCCATCCTTTCCTGTATTTGTGAATTTTGTCGTTACGTTTATCAATGACAGTTTTCGTATTTGCAGCCAGTACTTTGGAACTCATACGGCGATAGTTTGCAACGGATCCGGTGCCGTGATGACCGATCACGGAAGCAATCGTTACATCATCCAGGTTCAGATCGCAGAGTTTTTTGCCGTAGGTTCTTCTAAAAATGTGAGTCCCTGCAGTCAGTGGATTTCCATGGTCATCTTTTAAATCATGGGTATTGATTAAAACCTGCAGTCTGTAATAGATCGTTTTGTAGGGAAGAGGGGACTTCGGATCCTTGTCACAGACAAAGATGTATTCCTGTTCTCCGTAGGTTTCATAAGTTTCTTTGATACTGGCATTTAAAAGAAGCAGGATATCGTTATTGATTGATTTTTTCAGGTAGTTACCGGTCTTTTGCTGCAGGATTTTGAGGTGGGGCTTTGGCTCCATAACGATATCTGTAACTTTCAGTGTGAGTGTATCGGAAATCCGAAGACCAAGCAGTTCGTGAATTAGCAGGATCCTTGCGGTCTGCTTATCTAAAAATCTGTAGGCTTCATGCAGTCTTGAAAGCTCTGCATCGGAATAAAAGGTAAATACCGGGAGTTTCTTCTTGGAAAAATCCGTGGGAAGAAACAGAGTCTTTAGATGTTCGCTTTCATAAAGCTTTCCCAGGGTTTCAAGAGCGGTTTTTAAGTGGGAAAGTTCTGAGTTATAATTCTTCTTCCGCCCGGCTTCCAGGTAGAGGTAACTTAAGTACTCTTCCAAAAGAGCTCTGTTAAACTGAGTAAAATTTGTGAAGTCTTCGTGGGTAGTATGTAAAAATTCACAGAGCATACGCAGGGCATAAAGTTCTGCAGATACCGTGGCAGCGGATGCACGTTTCAGTCTGTAGTAGACGGCTTCCTTGCTCTGCTCTTTTAAGGTGGGCTGTGCGATTTTTGAAAAGTTTAAGCTTTTCGGACCGTTTACCGGAGATACATTCACCGGGAAAGGTAGGCTATTAAGCTGCCAGATGTCATGATCTTTGGAAAAGTAAGTCCCACCATTTCCCTCGAAATACTGGTAGGCATTTGTAAGGAAGTGGAGCACCGGATTGTCACCGTAGGTCTCTTTTTTGCGGTCCGGGTGAGAGGTTTTGTAGCTAAGAGCCAGTTCCTTTTTTAAAAGCCAGCGTTTTAAGCTTCCCTGCAGGGTATCCAGCGGAACCTCCGTGAGGGATGTAAGATAGGGGTATTCCTCGCTCAAAAAGTCTGAAAGTGTATGAAACTGTACGCATTCCGTGCGAAGAGAGGAATAGGACAGGGTGCATCCTCTGTCAAAAATGTAGGCTGCAAAGTCGTTTTTTAGGGAAAGCGTAGGGAGCCTGTCCAAGTTGAAAGCCTGCTTGCAGGGGATATTCGCAGGGTTCTTTTGAAAACACATAAGGTCAGTAAAGTATAGTTTCATAAGTCATTCTCCGAAAAATATTGTTTCTGCAGTCGGTCGATCTTGGACGGACGGTGGTCGATGTACTTCTTTGTCATGTTCTCGTCTTTGTGACCGACAAATTCTCTGGTGGTGGGAAGCCCGGCACCGGAATCATAAAGATCGGTCGCAATGGTGTGACGGTAGTCGTGAGACCTGAAATCTATGTGGTCGGTCAGACGGTATTTTTTAAGCCAGGTCTTCATCTGCTTGGAAAAGGTGGCTGCCTGGAACGGTTTGTCCGTATTCTTTATGGAGGGAAAGATGTAAACTAAAGAGGAATCCGTTCTTTTTAGGTACCGGGTAAGTAAAAAGTAGAGATCTTCCGGTATGGGGATTACCTTTTCCGTCCGCATCTTGTACTGGTAGGTCTTTAAAAAGCAGGTGCCGTTGTCCATAAAGAGAGCATCTCTTTTTAAGGAGCAGACCTCGTTGATCCTAAGACCTGTGGAATACAGGGTTAAAAACATCAGCCCCAGAGATTCCGGGAATTTGTAGAGGATCGTAAGGATCGCATCCACCTCATCTTCCGGCACCGACCTGTCATGGTGAAGCGAGAAGGTCTTTTTTAAGTAGTAGTCAAAAGAAAAATCCGGTATCTGTAAATTTTCCCGTAGAGCAATGCAGTGGAGGAAAGAGCTTAAGTCAATTAACGTAGTGTTGAAAGTTTCCGGCTGCAACTCTAAATCTGCCCGGTAAGAGATAAATTCCTTGATGGTACTTTCGGTAAGTGCAGAAAGCAGGATATTTCTTTCGTCCAAAAATCGTAGAAAGTCTTTTACCATGTAGTACTTCATCAGTATCTTTCTTAAGGAGTACTTTGGGGATAAAACCAGTAAATACTTCATGTAATTTTGGAAGATCTCTCTGTGAAAAGGATTTTCCACATCGTCAAAGTAAAAGGCATCAATGGTTCTGGTGGGATTTACTCTTGTCTCTTCTAAAGAGAAACGATCTAAAAACCACACGTAAGAGGAAAAGTCCGTAGCTTTTGCAGAGAGGAAAAGCTGTTTTCGTACCCGGTATAATACCTGCGTGGCAGATTTTGAGATCGCATCCATGTGGGTAGATAAGTACTCCGGGAAGCGGTCAGCTTCTTTCCTTGTGATCTTTTGGATATCCTCTATGTGCATTTCACAGCAAAAATCGTAAAAGTAGTAAAGCGGTGTAATGTAATGCTGTAAGAGCAGGTGATTGGAACATTCCTTTTTTGCCTGCAGCGTTTCCATAAGGCAGGCGAAAATCTGCCGTTTCATATTTTCCGGTACAGACCTTGTAAAATCAAAGAAAAGAAATTCCTTCCTTGCCGTGAAGAAAAACCGGTGAGCAATCTCATAGTCCGGGTAATAAGCCAGGTAAAACAGTGCATTGTCGTAGTGCGGTGTCCTTGCAAAACTCTGACTTTTTATGAGGGAGAGCTTTACAAGATCCATCCCTTTGGTGTGGGAGGTGGCTTTCTTTGGCACCGTAAGCTGTACATATTCGCCGTAAGAGTACCGTAAGGAATCATCTATCTGATCGAACGAGGTGATCCCGGAAGCAATCAGGTAAACCAGCAGCTTTTTGTAGACGGAATCCTCTAGCGCTACCGGGAAGGGCATCTTAAAAAGAGCGTGTCCGGTGGCAGAAAAGTAGGAAAACATGGCACATTCTAAATCTCCTTTGTAGGAACTGTACTTGTTTGCATTCCCGAAAAATTCTCTAAAAACAAAACGATTGTAGGAAATTAAAATGGGAACCGTCACTTCCGTCAAAGAAGAGATTGAAAGTGACGTAAGAGCAGTCACAAGATGCACAACCTTTGACGGAAATAAAGAGGTGGCATAGGAGATCTCTTTTTCCAAGGTGTATGAAGTTTTTACGATTTTTAACTGCTTGTCCATCCTGTCAGACTCTTAAGAATTAAGAGAACTCCCCTTTCTGTGGGCTTGATTACCCACCGATTCTTTTTGGAAACCTTGTCAAGTAAGTGGATGATTTTAAGTAAAAGGCTTTACAAGGTGGATAAAAAGAATAAAATACCACAAGCCTATAGAAAGTCGGAAATTGGAATCGTCCCTTCGTTTCTTGTTAGGTATTGTTCCTGCGCTTTCTCCACTAACCTGCTTTCTTCATCTAAATAGTCAATGGTGGTTTTGATACTCTTGTGACCGATGGAGAGCGAAATGTCTAAGATCTCCCAACCGGCTTCCCTTCTGGAATTTGCAAAATAATGTCGTAACATATGGTTTGTCACGGTAAGCCCAGCCTTTTTCCCGATGGTTTCAAGACACGTGTAAAAGGAATTGGCACTTAAGGGATTCCCCCTCGTTTTTCCATGTAATACGATGAAAAGGTAGTCCGTCTTTTCAAAAAGAGCCGCATTTTCTGCAAGATATACATTTAAAAGAGCAAAGGTAGAATCACTGATTCTCATGCAGCGCTCTTCGGCGTTTTTGGCGTGAGCATCGTTTGGATTGTTTGTGCGGTATCTGACAAAAATGCGCCTGCCTGCAAAATCAATGTCTTCGGTGTATTTGATTCCAAGAGCTTCCCCGATACGAAGCCCGGTCTCTTCCAAGAGAAGAAGTAAAAGCCTGTCACGATTGCAGGAGCAGGCGTTTAAGATAGCAGCCAGTTCTTGTTTAGTGACGGTACGGGCGGTGTGTTTGTTAGGTCGAAGGTACCCGTCAAAGGTTTTGTAGGTGGAATAGCTGGTGGTGCCTATGCCCGTAACATACGAAAAATTTCTGTCATCCAGTACTTTTAGGTAGGGGAGAGTGCCGTCACGGTGTAAAAAATCGTATAATCCGAACACCGTCTGTAAGTAGGAGTTTGCGGTATTATTTTTCACTTCCTTCATGCTCCCGGTATGTGCACCCTTTTTCACTTCCATGAGGAAATCACAGAAGTGTTCGGACTGCTCGGAAAACTTAAGATCGGAAACCGCCCGAAGGGTAAGTCCTTTGTCGGATAAGTAATTCATGTAGAAAGGCAGAATGTAGGCAATGCGCTTTATGGTATTGTTTGCCCGGTTCTGCCTGACCTTATGTTTTAAGTATCTGGTGCAGTCTGTATCCAGCTTTCCGGTAACAGCATCTTTTACAAAGTAATAGGTAGTAGTTCCCTTTTTTGTAGATCCCGATATGTACTTTGCCATAAGAAACCTCCTTTCTACCGGATATGTGGGACACAAAACACGTAATCCGTAAGATATTTAAAAGCAAATGTATAAAGTGTGTTCTATAAACATATAAAACACTTAATAAAACACAATAAGTGTGTTCTATAAAATAATAAAACACATAAAACACACAATGTCAAGAGCAAAAATGAAATATAGAACAATCAAAGCACACAAGGAATAAGAAAGGTTCCACATAGAACACAAAAAGAGTGCAATCGAAATAGCGGTGTGTTAAAATGAGAAAAAGGTCTAAAAAGTTCTCTTTGGGAGACTCAAAAATGGTGAATGAAAAAGCACTTGAAAGAATCAGGGTATTGGAAAAGAAATATAAGGAGAACTGGGGGAAAGATGTAGATTATACCATCCTTCCGAAGGGAATCACACAGGAGATGCTTGTGACGATTCTTGAGAGAATTACGGAAACCGGGGAAAGCATTTTAACCGGGTATGAAAAACTAAAAAGCCAAGGTAAATGAGGATGATTTATGCTTAGAAAAGAGTATGCAGAGAATCCGTTTCAGAAAGAAGAGTATGGAAGGCTTCTAAAACTGGCACTGGGGAGAAGGAATCAGAAACAGTTCTGTGAGGATGCCGGACTTAGCCGTTCCTATATCAATAAGTATATAAACGCAATGATGGATAAACCGCCTACCATCGGGACAATAGAAAAAATCGCAGAGGCGACAGAGGACGTGTCCTTTGAAGAACTTCTTGCAGCAGCCGGGTATGATCCGGAAAAGCATGAGCGGAAAGAAACATTGAAGGGTAAGGTAGACGATGCAGGGCAGTATCTGCTTATGCCAGTACTATTAAATATTATGAATAGTGCCTATGAATGGTCATTTACCTATGAAGGATATCAGGAAGGGGAACCGGTACGGATCGAAATAGAGAATGCACCGGTAAAAAAATGGTATTTTATCCCGGTAACCAAGAAAAATATCACCAGGGAAGATATCATGGCAGTTCTTATGAAGGAGCAGAACTTTACGAGTACTTCCAAGGTCTCCTTTGTGACAAAGGATGAAAAAATATATGACCTCATAAAATCCATGCAGTTTCCGCTTCTTTCGCTGTATGTATCCGCAATCCGAGTAAACGGGAAAAGCATTGAGGAATCCGAGATAAAAACCAATCAGGAAACGGATGTGAAGATCGTGGAAGTTCAGCATAAAAATTTATTTTGTATCGACTAACGCAGTATTTAAAAACCAACAGAGAATTTCTTAAAAAGAGGGAGAAAATATAATGAACGCAATGGTAGTATTGATTTATGTAATAATTATTCTTGTAGCTATTATGTTAAGGATTCTTTTTGCCTCTATTATGAATGGCGTGGCTATTAAGAAGGGACAGGCAGAAGCTCATGCTTTTCCGATTGTCTTCTTTTTTGGAATTATGGGATGCTTATATGTTGTGGCATTGCCGGATCTTGTCATCAGAGAACAGAATGAAGATATTCTTGCAGCCTTAATTGAAATGAAGGAGAGAAGATAATGGCATTGATAAAGTGTGAAAAATGTGGAAAAGAAATATCCAGTACCATGAATAAATGCCCACATTGCGGATATGAGAGAAAAGAAACTACCGTAAAAAGCAGACCGATTTATAATGGACGCCTTATTTATGAAGTAGTGAGAGGAATGTACGCAGTCCTCATAGCCAGTGTGGTGGCTATGTGTTTTAATTTCTACAATGTGGGTTTTATCACGAAAAGGATAGGCTATGAATATGGGAGTGCATTTGAAGATGTACAACTATACGTTTCCAGTATGAACCGATTTTTCCTTTTATTAGTTATGTATATTCTGGGTGGAGCAGTTGTATATTTTTGGTTAAAACAGGTCGGAGAGAATAAACTAATAAGGTTTGGTTTTATGGCAGCTTTGTCGGTGGCATATACCCTCATTATATTTTTCCGGGCATCAAAAATTATACCGCTCATAGATGAGCAGCTTGAAAGATATCTGACGGACAGATATGCATTAACCTATTGCATAGCAGTAGGATTTTCAGCATTAATCTTCTATATGTGCATGGGACTAAACAGTAAGAAAAAGCGGATTATTCTTACAATATGTGAGATAGCGATCTATGTCCTGTTTTTGTATGTCAAGAATCGAATTATCCTTGCGCTGGGATTAGGAGTATCAGGGTTTGTAAATCCGATGTTTTCCATCGCATTAATCGTGCTAATGGCAATACCGTGTGCCATCGTATTAATACCTGAAATTTTGGCTGATTAAGAGAAGAAAAAGGGACACAAATACCGGCATAATTCCTTATGTGAACTGAAAGACAGGGAAGGAGACCGGATGGTATGGACGAGATTATGAAAGTCTGCTGCTTAAGACGTAGAGTAGAAATAATGTATGATTTCGAGAATTCTTAACTAGGACAAGTAGCATTATATGTCAGAGAAAATAGGGAGTGTGATTGGAATGAGTGATTTATATAAAAGAATGAAAGCAAATCCGGGAGACAAGTTAGTTAAGATGTGCTGTGATAACTGCGAATTTAATTTTGGAGTTGTTTGCGCCGGATACGGCACAAGGACAGATAATGGTAAAGAAACATATGGTATGTCAATGGATGAAGCCATCAAAATGTTCCCGGATGGCTGTGATGATTTTGGTATTTCATTAGATGCATTTATTGAGCAAGAGAAGCTGAATGGCAGGTAAGACAAATAAAGAAAGGCATAAAAGGATCAGGTAATGGCAAAGAAACAGAAATTTACGTTTATAGATTTATTTGCAGGAATTGGAGGAATGAGAATAGCCTATGAACGGGCAGGCGGTAAATGTGTATACTCAAGTGAATGGAACAAATATAGTCAACAGACGTATAAGGCAAACTTTGGGGATGAACCAGACGGAGATATTACAAAAGTAGATGCAGAAAAGGATATTCCGGATCATGACATTTTAGTAGCTGGATTTCCATGCCAGCCATTCTCTATCGCAGGTGTATCAAAAAAGCAGAGTATGGGAAGAGCCACAGGATTTGAAGATAAAACACAAGGTACCTTGTTCTTTGATGTATGCAGAATTCTTAAGGCGAAAAGACCCAAGGCGTTTATGCTTGAGAATGTTAAGAATTTATGCAGTCATGACAAGGGCAATACATTCAGGATAATTATGGAATCTTTGGATGAACTTGATTATGAAGTATATTATCAGATTCTTGACGGACAAAACTATGTGCCACAGCATAGAGAAAGAATAATTATTGTTGGATTTGACAGAAAACGATATGGAGATAATATTCAGTTTAAGTTTGATATCAAGCCTAAAAAACCCAAGCCAGTATTAGAAGATATCTTGGAAAAGAGCGTAGATCCTAAATATACATTAACGGATAAATTATGGATCTATTTACAGAATTATGCAGCAAAACATCGGGCTGCTGGTAATGGATTTGGATATGGAATAGCTCCGAGAGATGGTATTACAAGAACATTAAGTGCAAGATATTATAAAGACGGATCGGAGATATTAATTGAGCAGGAGGGAAAAAACCCACGAAGACTTACTCCGAGAGAATGTGCGAGACTACAGGGATTCCCTGAGGATTTTGTGATTCCTGTATCAGATACACAGGCCTATAGACAGTTTGGAAATTCAGTTGTGGTACCACTTATGGAGAATGTTGCAAAATTGATCGTTAAGGAAATTAATGAACTGGAAGCATGATGGCTGAAGGAGATATGGGATTATGGACAATACTCTGATAAATCAAGCTATACAATCCGTATTAAATAGTCAAATGGCATTTTGTAAATTTTTATCAGCAAATGATACTGGTTTGACTGGAGCACATCAGGTGGGAATCCTGGTTTCAATAAGTGCAAGGGAACTGCTGTTTACAGAAAGACTTGAAAATGAAAATATACTAAAACGATTTGTTAAAATACGTTGGCAGAATGATCTTGTTACGGAGAGCGCATTTACCTATTACAGAAGCAAGGGAGAATTGAGAATAACAAGATTTGGAAGAGATTTTCCATTTCTGAAACCGGATCAGACAGGAGCTTTGTTTGTATTTACAAAACAGAGTATTGATGACTATAGTGGTTATTTCTTGGAAACGGATGAAGAAATTAATGAATTTTTAAATACGTTTAATCTCAGCCCGGTCGATACGAATCGAATTATAGATACCAAAGAAATATCAGTAGAAGCAAAAGAGAAAAGTGTTATTCAAGAATACATAGAATCTTTTAATGAAGATTTCCCAGCATCAGAAATAATGTCATTATCCGCAAGAAGTATTTACAACAAAGTATATGGTAATGAAAAGGATATTATGCGGAATCCGGATAAGATAATTTTGGACTGGACTAATGTGGAATATACGTTATTCAGATCTCTTGAATATGCACGATACATGGGGATTGTATCAAAAGGATTTGAATCTGTCGAAGACTTTATTTCTATGGCAAATATGGTACTGAATCGAAGAAAGAGCCGTGCAGGAAAAAGTCTTGAACATCATCTCGCTGCTATCTTTGATGGAAATGGCATTCATTATACAGCACAGGCTATTACAGAAGAGAGGAAGAGACCCGATTTTATTTTCCCTTCTGAGAAAGCGTATCATAATGTAGATTTTTCTGCGGATAAACTTATATCGCTTGCTGCTAAAACTACCTGTAAGGACAGATGGAGACAAATTATAAATGAGGCAGACCGGTTAAGAGATCGTCCAAAGTATCTGTGTACATTGCAGCAGGGAATTTCACCTGCGCAAATGGATGAGATGCAGGCAGAAAATGTTATTTTGGTAGTGCCCAAATTATATATAACATCATACCCTAAAGACAGACAGGACAGAATTTGGACAGTTAAAAAATTTGTAAGTTATGTTAAAGAGATCGAGAATGTATAAATGACGGATGTGCTTACGCCTAACCAAAGAAAGAAGAATATGCAAAATATTAAAGCAAAAGACACGAAGATAGAAGTGGCTTTGCGAAAGGCTTTGTGGAAGAAGGGATACCGGTATAGAAAGAACTACAAGGGACTACCGGGGTCTCCAGACATTGTTCTGCCGAAATATAAAATTGCTATTTTTTGTGATGGAGAGTTTTTTCACGGAAAAGATTGGGATATTCTAAAGCAGAAGTTGAAGGGAAGTAATAATTCAGAATTCTGGATCAGCAAAATTGCCAAAAACCGTGAACATGATGATGATGTGAATAAAGAATTGCTGTATGAAGGCTGGACAGTTCTCAGATTTTGGGGGAATGATATTAAAAAGAACATTGATGAATGTGTACAAGTGATAGAAGAAACAATATTTGATGCGAAATGTTGTGATGACGTAGATTTGTAATGAGAAAGAAAGTGTCAGACTGACGTCAGATGGATAAAACCGAAGACGTCAAATTGACGATATGTTTTTGGTGAGAGCAATGGGGTTATAGGGATCGCCCTATTCCAGATGCCGTAGGCAGATGGTTTGCCTAAATTGCCTGCAACTTTAGGCGTATCCTGTTATTATTTTTAAGTATTTCCTTCTATATGTTGTTCCTGATTCCGCTTTTGGAACCGTGCAGTATTTTCAATACTTTCGGCGATTCCGGGAGCGGAATTTCTTTGTGCAGTCGCACGAAAATTTACAGAAAAAATGTTTATAAAGAAAATTGCAATTCCGCTTGCGGACTAATACGGATTGGCTGCATAAATGCCCCACATATGGTTGAATGACGAAAGGAGGGCATTGCCAATGGATATGTCAAAGCTCAAGAAATTCGTGGATTTTTATGAAATCTATGAATTAGTGGCAAATGGGGAAGAGACAATCTCCGGTATCAGAGATGCATTACGCCTTGAAAAGGGACTGTCTGGTGGAAATCTGCAGAGACGAATAGAGTACTTAAGTTCGGATCCCCCATTTCTTACGGTGAATCAGGACAGGGTAAAATTTGAAAAAGAAAGCTTTGCAGAAATTTTGTTGGAACTGATCGAGGGACTGGGGTTACGAGACAGGTTCATTCCGTCCCAAAAGAAAGACGAGGAAATACAGGAAAAGGTAAGGCGAGAACTGGAGCGTAAGGTCTTAGTGGCAAGTACGATTGAGGTGGGACCGGAAGAAAAAATGTCTGATGGTTTGTTTTTGGTTGACCCGGAGTATTACCTTGATGTGGATGCGTGTGTGGCAAAGTACGGTGGGGAACTAGATTCTTTTTATGAAGAACTGGAATCAGATGACCCGGAAAAGAAGGGATTTGATCCGGGCAGGGAACTGACAGAGAGAAACTATGCGCTTAGAACAATGAAGACTGTTGGCACAAGGAGATTTTTTTCAAAGAGAATCCGGGACAATAAAGAAGTAGCAGAGTTTGAACAGTCCTATGGATCAGTCAGCCCGGTTAGCGATAAGAGACAGGAGAAACGAAAGGAAATTTTACAGAACCGGTTCATCTCTCTCAATAAAATTATAAAGTCTGACAAGCTTACGAATCAGGAAAAACTCATGATGTATGCCATGAACTCGGAGTACCACAACACAAATGTGGAACGGCTACTGAATTATGCTGGGGAACATTGTATCAATGCCGATCTTTTGATCTATATTTTGGAAGACCCAGAAGTATGTACCACCTATGAAAATACTGTGGGTTTCTTAAGCCAGTTTGCGCAGGCGAGTGAATTTAAAATGAAACTGGAACTTGCGAGGGAATTGATCGAAGGGAAATGGTACATTACTGCAGAATATGATGGGAAAAAGACAAAATTCCAGCTGGTACCGATTGACGAAATCAATGAATTGAGAAAAAGTGTAGGACTCCCGGCAAGTCAGTATACCTATAGCGCAAGGAATAAGGATCAGAAACAGGAAGAACCGGTGAGTAAGCCGGATTTTGTAGAGAGAGCACCCGCAAGTGACGGTATAGATCTGCCGGAAGACGGCTTTTCCATGCCTTCGCTGGATGATGAACCATATCCATTTTAAGAGGGGACAGTATATGAGCAGAGTGTTTTTGTCCATGACTGATGACGAAGTCTGTGCCATGGATGCAGCCAGAGAAAAAGTGGGGATGACGAAGTCGCAGTATGTCAGATATCTGATGTCCAGTAAAAAAGATATTCGCCCACCAACCATCCGATACAAGGAACTGATACATAAGCTGGATGCTATCGAAAAAGATCTTAAAGTAATAGCAATGAAGGAAAGCCTGACAGATACAGATCGAATTTGCATTATGACAAAGCTGGAGGATATAAAAAATTTGTTGCATGGAAAATTTATGGGAGGAAAAGAATGAAGACAACATTATCCGTATATGAGTGTGGAGAATTCCACGATTTGGGAAAAAGTTTCACAGGAATAAAAAGCGCAGAAGAGGCAGTAAGACTTTGGGAGAGCATTCCGGCTTGCAATCTGAATGGAATCAAAGCCATTAACATTTGTACAGAAGATGATAACGGAGAGGAAATTGAGGACTTTGAGGTGATTTATGGTGGTGTCATGCATCTTGAAATGCTTAAATATTATCCTGAGACACGAAAAAATGCGGAAGCCGTCAGATACATGAAAGAACTGCAGAACCTGATCCCTAATCTCCGTGTAGAGGGGCAAATGCCATGTATTTCTGATGACATTGAGAAGGCACCAGCACGACACAGACAGCACCGGTAAAGGAGAAAAAGATGGCGAATACAGAAAAAGAATACACAATGGAAGAATTGGTACAACTTATCAATTCTCAGGAGAACGATTTTATTATTGAGATCAGTCTGGAGGGTGACGATGAATAATTCTAAACCGGTATATAAGGGACAGCTGGAAATGGCATCCATCCGGCTGGTAAAAGATGCACCGATCATGAGCGAAAACGAAATCCATAATGCCGGGGATGCTGTAAAATTGTTAGGAGAATATCTCTGTGAAATGGATAGGGAAGTACTGTGCATTATAAATGTGAAAACGAATGGAATTCCGATTAACTGCAGTATTTGTAGTATAGGTGTAATAGACCAGACGATTGCACAGCCAAGAGAGTTGTTGAAAACGGCAATTTTGTCAAATGCAGCAGGTATGATTATCATGCATAATCATCCAAGCGGTACATTGAACCCCAGCAAACATGATACCATGTTTACCGATCAGATAGCGAAGGTATGTCAGATGGTGGGGATTCCGTTGTGGGATCATATTATTGTCGGTGGTGATAATAGTGAATATTTCAGCTTCGCAAATAAGAAACTCCTCCCAAAGGAAGAGGTATCCTTTGAAACAGATTATCGGAAACTGGACCTTAAGCAAAGTGCTGTGGCAGAGAATACGGAAATGTTAGTAAGACCCAGGCATCATAGATAAAGCACTGATTATGGGACATTATAACTGGCAGTATTATAGGTAAGAAATAGGACAGCTAGAATGTCAGGGGGTGTTATGATATGTTAAGCAGGATAATATATTGGATAAATAATCATTTGCAACAAGCAAAGGGATATCAATGCTTTTGTCCTACCTGCAGGTACTATGAGAAATGCAGGGAAGAGAAAAGTGTATGGGAGAAAACGGGAAACTAGATAACAGAGAGTAAAGTAGGCATCCATATTGGGTGTCTATTTTATTGAAAGCACTGCGAATTATGAAGAAACATAGCCCACTTACAGAGTGAACAGAAATACATAGGAGGAGAGAGGTTATGTTTGAATATGAAAAGTGTATTCAGGAGGTAAAAGAGGCAGGAATAGAGTTCACAGAAGCGGAAAAGACTTATATCCGTTGTGCCAGAATTAACGGAATTGATCTTATTGATTCCTTATATGAAAAGTACATAGAGCAATTTGTCAATAATGACAGTGATAATGCGGATGATGAATACCTGACAATTCTGACTACAGTGCTTACAATCAGAGATTATTTTGACAAGAACATGGTGGAGTTAATTAAGCAGCTTGTGCGGATGAAAGCAGTAAGGAAGTGATCGCATGGCAGAAAGAAAAACAAGAGAAGAAAAAATGAGTGCTGTTCAGCAGAAGCTGGAAAACGGGGTGCGTGAAATATTTTCTTCGGAAAAGTACAAGGAATACATCGCTGCTATGTCCAAGTTTCCAAGATACAGTATAAATAATTGTATTCTGATTGCCAGCCAGTATCCAGAGGCTTCGCTTGTCTGTGGTTACAGGAAATGGCAGAAGGAATTTAACCGTGTGGTTAATAAGGGGGAAAAGGGAATTATGATCCTAGCACCCTCGAAAGGAAAGGTAGAAGTCGAAGAAGAGGTATTTGACGAAAACCACAAGGCGGTATTGGATGAAAATGGGAAACAGAAAACGGAGATCGTTACCAAAGAGTATCAGACTTTTATTCCAGTATATGTCTTTGATGTATCACAGACCCAAGGGGATCCATTGCCCTCATTGGCAACAGAATTAAGCGAACAGGTGGAATCCTTTGAAGATATTAAAAGAATACTGGAAGAAATCAGTCCGGTACCTGTATATTATGAAGATATACAAGGTGAGGCAAAGGGATATTTTAGTTTTGTAGAACAAAAGATTGTGATAAAAGAATCTCTACCGCAACTGCAGACAATAAAAACTATGATTCATGAGATTGCCCATGCGACATTGGGGCACGGCAGCAAAGAAGATAAGTTTGATCGATCCAGCAGGGAAGTTCAGGCGGAATCTGTTGCCTATTGGGTAGCGCAGATGATCGGACTAGACACTTCGGAGTATTCTTTCGGGTATATTTCCGGGTGGAGCAAGAACAAGGAAGTATCTGAACTTAAGGAGCATTTGGAGTTGATTAAGGAAACTGCGGATAAGATATCTCAGGCAATAGAAGAGAAATTGAAGGAGATAAAACCGGAGCAGGAAGCTTCAAAAGTATCTGAACAGGAGATTAACTATAATTCCAGTCACAGAGCAAGAAAATAGAAGACCCTATATTTTCAGTGAGATGCAAAAAAATGTAACACAATGTTTATTGTGTTACATTTTTCGTTTCATTTCATTACGAAATGGGAAAGAGTAGGGTCCACATATACAACGTAAGGAAAATCCGAAAAAATAGGAGGTAGACAGACGGATGAATTATTTGTTTATGGGATCTTTAATCGAAAGAGAAAAAAAGTTCACCGGAGACAAACAGATCAAAGCGATTGCAGAGAAAATGTTAAAAGGTGCTATGGGAAGGGAGATGAAGAAGGATGCTTAGTTTTGAAGAGTTTCAGGAATATGTGATGGATCATATTAGGGAATATCTGCCGGAAGAATATGCTAATGCAGAGGTAACTGTCAGAACCGTTCAGAAGCTGAATGGTGTAACGTTGCAGGGACTTGAAATTTGGACACCTGAAATGAAACAGGGTACGGGTGTGACACCAACAATCTATCTTAATGGCATATATGAAAATTATGAGAATGGGGTAGATCTGGAAGTCATCATGGAACATATCGGTAATCTTGAGAGACAGTCAATGGATTTGCCGGAAGATGTGGCAGAAATCAAGGAAATGTATAAGGATGTCAATTATGTAAAAGATCGACTTATCGTGTCTCTTATCAGTGCAGAAAGGAATGTGGATTTTCTGAAAGATAAGCCTTATAGAATGTTGGAAGATCTTGCCATTTTTTATAAAGTGCTGATAAGTAAGGATGCCAATGGTACAGGGACGATTACTGTTACCAACAATCATATGGAGTACTGGGGATTAACTGAGGAACAGTTATATGAAACTGCGATCAAGAACAGCAAAGTGTTAGAACCGCCATCCATTGATAAACTAACGGACGTAATGGCAGACCTGATGAGAGCGCAGGGAATGGATGAGGATATCATCGAAAATCAATTAAAAGAAGAAGATGTAGATATGTATGTCATTAGTAATACCACAAAGGCGAACGGAGCAAGTGTTATTGTCTATAGCGATGCATTACAGCAGGTAGCAGAAAAACTGGGTAGTGATTTATATATGCTGCCGTCTTCTATTCATGAAGTTCTTGCGCTGCCTGTTGGAAATAAGGATGTAGATAGTCTGGAAGAGATGGTAAGATGTGTTAATCGGACGGAGGTTTCACCGACAGAAGTATTATCGGACAATGTTTATAAATATGATGCTGAAAGCAGAACACTTTCTCTTGCAAGCGCAAAAGCAGAAATAGTTAAAGAATCAGCTGTTTGTGAGCCTTCGGGGTACACTGGAACTGTAAATGAGGTTGCAAGACCCAGACATCACAGATAAAGGAGAGAAGTTATTATGGAAGTAACAAGTATTAGAATGAATCTGCTTAATAATGCAGGAGGAATCAAAGCAATCGGTAGTTTTTCACTGGACGATGCGTTTGCAATTCGGGGAATCAGAGTAATGGAAGACAGCAAAGGCAGAAACTTTGTGGCATTTCCTTCCAGAGAAAGATCCAATGGAGATTATGAGGATATTGCATTCCCCTTAAGTAAGGAATTTTACCATAAAATTACGGATGCGATCATGACGGAGTTCAATCGTATGCGTGAGGAAGTGGCAGCAAAGGTGTCTAAGGCAGATCAGGAGCAGACGGAAAACACTAACGAAGAACAGGCACAGAAGGAAACATCCCATAGAGGAAAGGGTAGATAAGGAGGGGTGTAAATGCAGATTTCAGAAGTACGCCTGAAAAAGCGGGAAGGAGACTCCAGATTTTTGGCAAGTGGATCCATCACTTTTGAAGGTCAGTTTGTTGTATCCGGGATCAAGGTAATGAGATCCAATGAAGGGCATTTGTTTGTAGCATATCCTTCATGGAAGAACTCAGATGGAGAATATAAGGATGTATGCTTCCCTATGACTAAGACCCTTAGGGAAGATATTACTACACAGGTACTGGCGAAGTATGAAGAATTATAAAAAGTAGTGGAAGCGGAACTGCCTTATGGTGGTTCCGCTTTTTTGGAGGATTGAGATGGAAGGGATTGTAGCAAAGATATGGAATATCAAAGAGGGCACCATGGGGAGAGGCGCTGCAGTACAGATTACGGATTCCATTTCTTATATTACAAATAGTGAAAAGTGTGACGGCGTTATAGTTAGTGACAATTTTATGCAGGTAGGAAGAGAAGTTTCCTATGTGATAAATGATATTAAAACGTTACAGGGATTGTATGTTGGAGGACGGCATATTTCGGATATACAAAATGCAACGAATGAAATGATGCAGGTGAAGGAGTTTCATAACAAGTTGGGTGGAAGAGTGGCATTACATGGCATTGTTTCCCTGCCTGTGAGGGAATCGGGGAAAGAAAATGCCGGGAAATTAATGATGCTTGTGGATGATCTTTTAGAAGAGATATTTCCAGATCATCAGGCGATATATGCGGTTCACACGAATACAGAGAATCTGCACGTTCATTTTGTGGTCAATACGGTAGCCTTGAACGGAAGAAAGATCCATATGAATCACAATTTTATGAGTAAAGTATTTGATCCGTACTTAAATAAGCTGGCAAGACAATACGGATTTTCTCCTAATATGGCATGGGAAGAAGAGAAGGAACCGGATGAGATCAAGTTTTCAGACAGGGTAATAAAACTAAGGCAGGCCGTGGATACCGCCATAGAATGGTCGGATAATTTTGACTCTTTTTTACATAATTTACGAAGCCAGGGCATCAAGGTAAACTGCGGAAAATATTTGTCATTGCGGATGGAGGGGATGCCAAGGGCAATCCGGAGCTTCAGACTTGGCAACAGATATACGATAGATGCCATCAGAGACAGACTGCTTGTAAAAAGAGAGGAAATGATCCGAAGCGAAGTGGGAGACCATACATTGGCAGGGGGATCCCCGCCACAGATCTATGTAAAAACCACACCACTTAAAAAGTATGCGGATATGGATGCAGAGGAAAAACAAGAAGCGATCCGTATGTTAAAACTGGGGAGAAATCCGTGGAGAGAACAATATAAGAGTAACTGGCAGTTACAGCGAATTGCGGAGGAATTTCATAGGACTGCCAATATCTATGAACTTATCAGAATTTATGCGCCGGATACCGGAAACGTAAACGATGCACTCAGGAATATCATCCGAAAGCAGAAGGAGATAGCAGAAGAGAAAAAGGCAGTAAAAACAAAATTACGGGAGTATAAGCCGATTATCGACCTGTATAAGGAAGCAGAAAAACATGAGAGAAGGGCATATCTGTATGAATTTGCCGGATGTGATGAATACCTGGCAGATTATCTGGAATACAAGATGCTTGTGGACAGGCTGGAAAAAGGATACTCCAAAACCATAAATGAAGTCGCAGCGTATGTGGAAGAGGAAGAGAACCAGATCCTGTATGCAAAGGCGCAGGCAAAGGAATTATCCAGTGTATATCATACGATCCTCCGTTTTGCACAGAATGAATTAAGCCGACAGGAGACAGAGTATCTATCCCTATATGAAGCGATTGGCTATGCAAAAGCAAGGACGGCTGCGGTGCATCAGGGAGTATTTGAAAGCAGCATCAAATACATTGCAGCGGACAGCGTGGACGAGGGGTATATCAGAGTAGTGATACTGCCGGATATCGTGGGAGGAACCCGGACGGTGACGGCTACCGTTTCTGCATATGACAAAAATGGCAAACTGATAAAAGAATTTTCTTCCAAAGAAGTAAACGTAAAGGAATTTAATCAGAACCTATCAGAGCTTAAGGCAGATATGGGATTCTACAGATGCCATATATTTGACAGTGCCGATGGGGCAAGGGCGTTTATGAAAGCGCAGGAAGAGAAAAAAGAGAAGAACCGCATTAAGAATTAGTACAATACGTGTCCCACATGAAGGGTAGAAAGGAGAGAGCCATGAGTAAATTATGTTACGAACCAAGAACGGAAAGTAAACTCATACAGCAATCGGAAATCTACCCTGTTTTTTCATCCTATCAGGATAAAGAATTGAAAGAGCGGTTCCAACAGCTTAAGGCAAATGTTTGCGATCTGAATCCTGCGCTGGTGGCAAAGTGTATTACCGGCACAGAACAGGATTTTATCCTGCTAATGAACCGGGCAAAGGACTTTATCCGGGAAAGATTCCGGCAGGCTTCCATGGAAGAGGAAAAGAGATTGCTTCAAATGTTTAAGGAATGCGTATTTGGATATTATGTCCTGACACCACTGATCGAAGAAAAAGAGATCTCGGACATCAAAGTGCTTGATTATAACCACATCGTAGTAAAGGCAAAGGGGAAAAGATATATTGCAGACTGCAGTTTCTATAGCCCGTCTGACTATAATGACTGGTTTATGAGAATTCTGCGTATCCAAAGGATGGGAAAGAGTGACGATGCAGCATTATCCCACAGCACGGACAGAAAAGGGGTAAAGGACTACTTCTTACGAATTGATACACAGCTTGGCTGTATCACTTCCACAGAAAAGAACAATATCCATATCCGAAAGATTCCGAAGCAGAAACTTTCATGGGATTACTTAAAAGAGAATGGGATGTTAGATGATGAAATGGAAATCTATCTTAAGGACCGGATTGCTTCCGGGTATGGGTTTTTAATCTCCGGGAGGGGAGGATCTGGAAAATCCACACTTTTGAATAACATGATCGACTGCATTCCCTATGACGAATCCGTACTGGTATCGCAGGAGTCGGATGAACTTTATTCGGAGCATCCGCAGATTCAGTTTGAACATACGCTGTCCGTAAAGAGAAAGGACTGCAGTATTGAGTATTCCTTGGAAGATGAACTGCGCCTTGGACTTTTACAGGATATTGATAATTTTGTGATCGGAGAGATCAAGGGCGGAGAAGCACTGTATGTGTTTACCACAGCTATGAGTACCGGGGCAAGGTTTTTTGGAACAATTCATGCTAATACAGCTGCAGGATCCGTAGTGAGACTGGCGCAGTGTGCCAGATATATCTCTGATTATTCTATGGAAACATTGGAGGAAATGCTTACCGCAGTCCCTCTTGTTCTGATCCATATGAGCCGGTTTGCCATAGATGAAATCTTGGAAATAGCCGGCTGGGATGAACGGCATCAGAAGTTGAAATGGAAGGAAGTATATGTGAAGGGGGACTTGGAATGTACCTGATTCTTAGTATAGTAACAGGAATCTATCTGATTTTGTCATCTGTCCGGGACTTGAAAGAACGTATGATATATAGTTTCCCGGCAATCGTACTGGCATTGGCATGGGGGATCCATTCTGTAGAACTTTATGAAAATGAGTATGGATTTTTACTGGGAGCCTGGATTGCAACGGTAGTTTTGTGGTTTTTATTTCGGAGATTTTCCATATGGGGTGAGGGTGATAACGATGTCTTTTTATTATTTGCCGGAGTATTACTTTGTACGCTTCGGTTTCGGACAGTGCCATTTCTCATATTTGCAGCAAGCAATCTTCTGGCACTGACCCAGATCGGAGCCGTGTTTGTCAGCCTGATCGAAGCAAAGGTGAAAAAGGAAAAGGTGACCAGTCAAAGTAAAATAGCGGTTGTACCGGGACTTTGTATTGTAGTACTGGGAATCATGCTCTACGGAATCTGTGTGCGAATAGGAGTGATAGCGTAGTGAATGAATTGGAAGTATTAAAAAAAGAGTTGCCGGAAATGGTATCTATTATGAATGCACTTCCGGGAAATCGGTTTGATATGAAATCAACACAGACGATTCTGATTGTGCAACGGAGAATGGAGCAGTCTGAATTATCGAAGCAGCTTGGCATATTTGCACAGCTTTTGTCTAAAAATGAACCTGCCACAATGGATGATCTGGTAGCTGCTGCAGTGGCGTATGTAAGGATTAAGACACTGGTAGAGGGGAATGAAACAGGGTATTCTCCGGTGATTGTCAGAAAACTCGTTAAGGAATATAAAACTCAACAGACGAAACTTAGGAACATTCTTCGTTTGTCTAAAGTGAATATCCTTACAGCAGAAAGCTATCAGAGAGCAGTGATAGAAAAGACTATTTTGAAATCAGAACGCTTTTTATCAGCTTTTGAGAAAGAGATACAGGATCTGGAAGAAGTGATTGCTAAGGAACCAAAGAGTTTAATAAAGCCCAAAGAGCCGGATCCTATCACAGAAGATGTGAAAGAACTTCCCACAAAACCAAGAAAATTCCATGGGATACAGGTACCCAAAAAGATTATTGGATTTTGGGAAGAGGTTCAGAAAAAGAATCAGATTACGCAGGAACTTAAGGAGGAAGAGGCCAGGTATGCATCCTCAAGGTGCAGGGAGATTCCCTTTTATGATTCCACACTGAACTATTCGGACAAGTATATTTGTAAGGATGTTCCGGCATTCTCCCTGTATAAACGAAGAGAAAGTATCTACTTTGGGAAAACGGAAAATGGAGCAGCCGGGATATACAACAATCGGGATAAAAGCCTGTTTGAACTTATGAACGTAAATGAGGATTTTGTCCAGTTCATGACAACCGATCTGCTTGGTGGAGAGTATCAGCTTACCCAGTTTTCCGGTGCAGAAAAGGAAGCAATGGAAGTGTATTTTAACTTTATTTGTGCCTGTTTTGAAGCATACATTGGAAAGCTCACTACCGTAATGGAGTATCTTAAGTTCAAAGATTATTATAACAGGCTGATGCTTATGAGGATTTCTTTGGAAGAAAAGCAGTTAGCTGACTACTATAGAGCGTTACAGCTGGCAGATTCCTATATGGAGTATATGAGAGGGTATGACCTGAGTGTTTCGGATGACAGAGAAGAGATTATTAAAAACATCACATCGGAAAAGAACTTAAATTATCTTGGGGATCTGCAGATCATTTTGGACAACCATGTAATCTGCAGTGAGGCAAAGGATAAAATCGAGCAGCTACAAGAGGAAATCCGGTACTTTCATGGAAAGGAAGAAATAACAGAGGACATGGAAGAGATCCCGGTGGATTTCTTGGGGGCAAAGGTGATTATTCAGTTCTTGAAGGAGGAAAAAGTAGTAGATGAAGCTTTGTTTACACCGGAGAATCTGGAACAGGCCGTGTATGATTACCTCACAAGAAAAGCGGAAGTGAAAAAAATAGGTATTGAGAGAAACGGAGAGAGGAACTTTTTGTTCATCTGCAGAAACGGAAGTGTTTCCATACCGGTAATAAATCGGAAGATGAAAGAAAACTGGAAGGAAGCCGACAGAGATTACTACGAAGCTGTGGAAGAAAAAATAGCAAATAAAATTTTGAAACTGGGAGGAACAGAGGATGAAGACGGAACATATTAAGATTTTGATTTTCGCAATAGCGATTTCTTTTGTAATGGTGGTAGCGTTTTACATTTATTTTGGCAAAGGGAAAGTAGAACGTGAAAAAGGAGATGCGGATGTTATAGAAACTGTTTGTGAGGAAACGGCTGTAACAGATGTGGAGGAAATACCGGAAGAGGAAGGAGCAAAGGAAGCTGTAGACAGCAGAGCAGTTTATGATTCTTTTTCAAAGCTGCAGATAGAAAAAATATACACAGAGACTGTGGATGATGGGAATGGAAATCAGACAATGCAGTTTCAGACATACTATCTTTCCGATGTGGACATAGCTGCAATGACAGATGCTACATCGGATTATACGCAGGCGGTAGGGACAGAAGCTTTTGACAGTGAGAAGATTTCGGGCATTTCGTTTGAGGAAGCCTTTGGGTTTTCGTACAAGACCTGCAAGGATCTGTATGAAGTGATGGAGACAGCAAGGCTGACCATGGGTTTCAATGCAGAGTATGAAGATGCCAGGCTGGATGACAATAAGAAAAATTTGCTTGGAGAGGAAAGCTATGTCTATGAAAAAGACTGCAGTATTTTGGAGCAGCTGCTTGCAAATGTAGACTACGATACGCTGATTCAGAAAAAATGTGCCTATTCTGTAGAAGAGATGGAAGGAACGAAATATCCGACTTCTTTTACAGCGGTGGTTCAGTATGTAAAGGGGAATGTAACATATACAAAGACTGCATATCTGGGATTTGCAGGGGGGAATGCGGATGAACTTTTGGAGGAAGAAAATACCTGTAAGAGTAACGATGTCTGTGGAGCCTGTGGGGAGACCGGAGAATGTAGTCAGGGCTGCGGTGGAAGCTGCTGTAAATAAAGGGGAAGCATTATGAATAGCAAGAGTAAATTAAAATATTTGACAGTGTTGTGCGCTTTTTTAGCAATGCTACTGTTGCCATGCAAAGTGTATGCAGCCTGCCATAACGTATCCTGCGGATGCAGGGCAAATGGAATCATGTCATGCGCCGGGGCAACCTGCTGGTATACGGATTCCGATGGATGCTCCGGTCATAGCTGGTATCTGTATGATGAATATGGGGCAACCTGTACTTCCGGTGGATCAGTGGAATACCATTGCTCAATCTGTCCGGGAAGACGAATTACATCCTCCCCTCCACTGGGGCATGACTGGGGATCCTGGTATTGTGTGAACAGTTCTACTCATAAGAGAAGCTGTAGAAGATGTGGGCTGGAACAGTATGAAGGACATAATCTGTCAGGGTGGAGAGCGCATGGAGACGGTTATTATAGCAGAAGCTGTTCTGCCTGTGGATATACACAGACGAAGGGAATTTTTGTCAGTGCATCTACTTACAGCTGGACAGCAGACAATGTGAATATTACGGTAAGAGGATATGATGGCGGTGTAGGAAACAGATATATATTACTGTATCGGGTAAATTGCATTACTGGAGTAACGACTCTTGTCGGAAACTATCAGCATGGTGGAACTTCGGGATGGACAACAGATAGCTATACACAGACAGACGAAGGAATCTACTACTATTATGCGGTATCTACAGACAATGATTGGCACTCCATTCAGGGGAACACGGGAAGGGTATACCTTGACCATTCGGATCCTGTGATTATAGGAGTGGAAAATACAAATACGGAATGGACCAATGTGGCACCCAGTATTGCAGTAAGGTCAACGGACTATCTGATGGGAACGGTGACTGCTGGCTCCGGTCTTAGAAGCGTGAAGATATACAATGATAAAGAAAATCTCGTTGCAGCCGGAAGTAATCAGACATCTTATACATTGAGAGAAACCGATGAGGGAGAACGAACCTTTGTGATTGAAGCCACAGACAATGTAGGGCATATTTCAAGGAGCAGTGTCACGACCAGATATGATATTACGCCTCCGGGAATAGATGGAACAGAGATCACATTTGTAAGAGATGGCATTGTAGTGTCCGGTTATATGCAGGACAACATCATGGATCAGCACATAGACGATGAAATCGTAAGAAGCGTGCATGGAGCCAATAAAAGTAGCGGTATTAAAAGTGTGATCGTGTATAAGGTAACTGGAACAAAGGAAGAAGTCATATATTTGGATACGACTTATCACCAGTTTGCATCCCCGGATACACATTCCTTCTTTGATGTGTATTATGACATTAACCAGACAGAGGATGCTGTAGACTACTATCTAATCATTACAATAGACTTTGCCGGAAATCAGACCAAGAAGAAGTTAACCAGTCAGAGGACATTACTTACTATGTTCCGCACTTCGATTGACCGAGGGGCATATTAAATATGTTTCCGTAGAATAATTGCGCATTCAGGCAAAAAATTCTACGGAAATATTTTGCTTTAGTACGGATATATGATAAAATGTGAAAAATTAGATTAGAAACTGTAGGTTATGAAATGGAAAAAGTGGAATTGCGGAAAGCAAAAAGAACGGATATTGATTCGATTCGGAATATTTATTGGAAACTACTGGATAGTTCGGAGGAGTATGCTCGCATTTTGCAGTGGAAAAAGAATATATATCCGGTAGATAGTGACTGGATGGGATACATTGATCGAGAAGAAATGTATCTGATATATTATGACAGCGAACTGGTAGGAGCGGTGGCTTTGTCAAAGAAACGGGCAAAAAGTTATAGTGATATCAGATGGGCGATAGATGCCCTTGATGATGAAACGGCAGTGATTCATTTGTTTGTGATAGATCCTGAGTGTCAGGGAAAGGGAATTGCAACGAAAACTTTGGATGAACTGATTAAAATTGCCAAGGAAACGAATAAGAAAGCGGTACGGCTTGATGCTATAGGCACAAATAAACCGGCACAGAAGTTGTATGAAAAATATGGATTTGTAAATTGCGGAAAAGCAATGGAATATTATGAGAGTACTGGAAAAACAGAATTTATCTATTACGAGTATGTAGTATAAGGTTTGCGAAGAAGAGACACCCGGGCAGGGTGTTTTTTTCTTGCCTAAAATTAGAAATAGGATTACGAAGCAGAAACATATGTGTCCCACATATTGGATGAAGATCAGACAGATCTATCAATTTGCTGAAAGGAGAATAGAAGAATGAGAAAGGTAGTAAAGAAGGTGGATCAGATGTTGATTGCTGCAAAGGGGAAGGTGCTGCAGAAGAAGCCTGCCGTAGATCAGATCATCATTATGTTCATCATTATTGCTGTGGCAGCTGGTATTGCGGGACTTTTGTATATTTTCGGTACTAAAACTCTGCTTCCGAATTTCCAGACCAAGATCACCTCACTGATTAACCAGTGGTTTGACGGACATTAAGAGGTTTGGCGAAAAAGAGAGGGAAGGAGCCGGATAGATGAATAAAGAAGAAAGACAGCCAGAAAAATTACGAAGACAACAGAATAGGATAGCTAATAAGATGCTTATTCCTGCACCAAAGAAAACCGTACAGAGTCTAAAACTTCTTAATTTTGATCCGTCTGGTACCTTCCATTTTGTGGAAGACAGATGGATCAGAATTTATGAGGTCTATGGGAGGCTGGACAAATTAAGCACAACAATGACAGCACTGCAATCAGAAATTATGGTCAGTGGAAGGATGCTGCCCGAAAAAGAGGATACAGACTGGTTTCTTACATTAACTGGATATGGTGAAACATATGATGAAGTAAGAAAACAGTTTGCTTTGGATGAAGAGGTTCTAAAAGAAAGCGTTGGGATCCGTCCCGTAAGCGTAGATGAAGCGGTTAAGATTATCTTTTCAAGACTGCAGGGTGATACAAAGGAATTTTCCTATGCTTCGTTTGTCAGAAGCAAAAAGAATTTATATGATGAACTTTTTCCTGAAATCGCAGAATCCTATGATAGTTTCCAGATGGAAGCAAGCTATGGAACAAGCCTGTTTGTTATGAATTACCCAAAGACTGTCAAGTGGAATGCCTTTACGGACTTGCAAAAACTGGGTTGCCCCATTTTTTTTACTTTTCAGATGTCAAATATGAAAGAGGAAGATAGAGAGAGCTACATAAGAATGCTGGAAAGGCGTTACTGCAGGAATTTCCCACCGGAGGATACTGTGAACGGTATAAGTATCTCCTGCCATATGTCATTTGTCTGTGATTCCGCAGATGCAAGAGAGATTATCCAGAGTACGATTCTCTCCCTGTTTTCTAAAGAAGGATATATTGTGGCTCCGCTTTATGGAAAGCAAAGAATGGGACTGTTATCAGATATTTCACTGGGAATGGTGGAAAGCAGAGAGTTTAGAAATATTTCACTGCCTGCTGTAGAAAAAATCTTTTGGGAGGAAAATACGAATGATAATGACAAAGTATGAGCAGACAAAGAAATATGATGTGGCTGGAAATATGGAAACATTCGGATCACAGGGGATTTTCTCGATAGAAGGTGTGGAAGAGAGTGGCATCTTTGCGCTGACAGAGAATCGCTACTCGAAAACCTATGTCTTAAGTGATATCAACTTCGCAGGAGTAACAGACATTGAGCAGAAGGAGATTATTATTGGTTTTTCCAAAGTGCTTAAGGGCATTCCCTGCCGTTTTTCATACACGATTGCAAATGAATACGTGGATGAAAAGAAGTTTTATGAGAACATTCTTTATAGAAACCGTGGTGATGGGGATGATGATTTAAGAAATTCCTATAATGCGGTCATCAGGGAGAAGCTTTCGGATGCAAGACAGGGATTGTACCAGACCATCTATCTGACACTGACTATTACAGCGGACGATGTAAAGGATGCAAAAGCACAGTTCTTGTCTATCGAGGGGGCTATCCGGTCATCCTTTATAGGTCTTGGAATGAATGGAATGCAGGGATCGACCATGCATCCGCTTTCTGTGGATGAAAGACTGCAGATCCTTTTTAACTTTACACACACCGGAATTTCTAAGAGGTATCCTCTTTCCTATAAAAATGTCGTAGAAAGCAGACAGGATTTTTTGAATGTTCTGGCACCTGCAGCAATCACTTACGATAATGAGGAATTTCGGATCAATCACTGTTTTGGAAAAGTGATGTACATTGCAGATTATCCGAAGGCACTGGAAAGTGACATACTGACTTCGCTTGCCAAAGTCAACTGCACCAGCTATGTGACCGTGAATAATGAACTGCTTGATATCGGAGGATTTAAGCAGGAAATATCCCGGAAATACATGAAAGTCGGGATGAAGATTGAGAACGAAAAGCAGAGAAACCGCAATAACAATGATTATTTAGCGGATGCTTCACAGAAACTTTTAGGGGAGAAGGATAAATTAGATACCTTCCTTAAGAAGTTAGATGAACAGGATGACCATTATTACAATACCACCATTATGGTTTTATTTATGGCGAACACGAAAGAAGAACTGGGAAGGATTGAGGAAAAACTTAAGAACATTGCATCTTTAAAGTCACTTACCCTGAAAAGCTGCTTTGCCATGCAAAGAGAAGGGATCAATTCTGCACTGATCTTAGGATGTCAGGAATTTAAAAGAGTGGCGAATCTCTCTTCCAGCTGTCTTGCCATGTTCATGCCGTTCAAAACACAGGAACTCAACGATGAAAATGGTGTATATTATGGGATCAATCAGTTAAGTCAGAATGCTATTTTCGGAGATAAGAAGAAATTAAAAAACAGGAACAGCATGATTCTTGGCAAATCGGGATCCGGTAAAAGTGTTTTTTCTAAATCGGAAATCTTGTCGATATATCTGAATAACCCCAAAGATCAGATTATCATTGTCGATCCGCAGGGGGAATATCATCAGATTGTAAACCGATTACAGGAAAATGCAGCCATCATATGCTTTGACGCAAAGAAAGAAGTTTATATTAACCCTTTGGACGTAGATTTTTACGGAGTTGATTATACCGAACTTAGAGAGATTATTTCAGAAAAGGCAGATTTCATACTGACTTTGATCTCGTCATTACTGCGAAGAAATGTGGAGGCAGAGGAACAGGGTATCATTGACCGTGTGGTGGAGAGAGTTTACAGTGAAAACTTTAACATGAGAAAACGCTTAAATGGGGAAATGGAGAGAGAACGAGAGTATGAAGTACCGGGATTTATGGTTACGGAGCAGGCAGTAATCAGCACCGGGGAGAAACTTTCCAGAAAAGAACAGGTACGGGCATATTCCCCTACGTTTCAGGATATCTATCAGGGCCTTGTGGATGAGGGAACAGAACTTGCGGATCATCTGGCTGCAGCAATGGATATCTTTGTAAATGGGTCATTGAATCTGTTTAATCACAGAACAAATGTGGATATTGGGAAAAGACTCATCTCCTTCAGTTTTCCGGGGCTTAAGGAAAATCTTCGTGTCACCAGTATGCTCATTATGATGGAAGTACTTCGCAGTAAACTTTCGGAGAACTCCAGGGAAGGGAAATGGACACATCTTTACATAGATGAATTTCATGAACTGTTGGGGATTGATCAGATTGCAGCCTTTGTGGTGAAACTCTGGAAAGAAATCAGAAAGCTGCTTGGCTGTGCCTGTGGCATTTCGCAGAACATGAGTGACCTGCTAAATGAAGACAATGCCGGGAGGTTGTCAGCAATTCTTTCCAACACCGAATGTTTTGCGCTGTTGGCACAGTCCTCTATTGATAAACGAAAGCTTATGGAATTTTTACCGAATATTAGCCCGGCAATGTTTAATTACGTGGATAATGCAGAAAGCGGAACCGGACTTCTTAAGATGGGAAGCGTGGTAATTCCGTTTGACATCCGAATGAGTAAGGAATCGGAGATTTATGAAATCGTGAATACGGACGGAGGCAGTTATGCAGTTTAAGGAAGGAAACCTGCAGTTTACGGAGGAACTTAAATTCACGGATGACTATGGGAGATTTTCTAAAGCGGAAATGCCTAATTTTTCAGATCCCGGAAATATGGAAAACAGAAAGCAGGATCAAAAGAATTTTGCACCAGAAAAATGCACACCCACAAAGAAAGAGCGGGATTTCAAAGAAAAAGATGCAGATATATGGATGGCAAATGAAAGAAGTGGGAAATCGTATCGGGAAGAGAGTGGAGGAAAGGAACAAAGAGCGGAAGCAGAAACTTCTGAAAAATCTAAGAGTTCGGATAAAAACGAAAAAAGAGATCAGAGCAGCGAGGGAAAGGAGAAAGCTGCCAGAAAGACAATGGTGGCAAGAATGATCCGGACAAAGGATCTGTTTTCAAAAAACAGGGGTGAGAAAGAAACTACAGGAAATGCATTGCATGACGGGAATACCGGTCTTGTCAGGGTAGTTACGACTTATGTGAATCCCAAAACATGGGGGAAGATACTGGCAGCAAAACTGGTGGCAGCGCTGGCACCACATATCCTGACTGTATTTATGTATCTTATCGTGACATTTCTTCTGATAACGATTGTGGTAGGAATGTTTTCTACGATAAGTACCGTTACTGGAAGGGTGACCGGGTTTTTAAGCCGTTATTCGGGCAGAGGACATATCCTGTCAGAAGAAAGTCTTTCGGAGGAAGAGATAGATGAAATTGTGGAAGAGAGTGGGGCAAGTGAAGAACAGGAAGCAGTGATCCGTTATGCACTTTCAAAAGTTGGATATCCATATTCACAGGAAGACCGGACCAGTGGTAGCGCATATGACTGTAGTTCTCTTGTGTATTACAGCTGGCTGTCTGCAGGAGTAGACCTAAGCTATGGAGCAGGATATCCACCGACAGCTGCAGCAGAGGCAAGTAAACTGTATAGTTATGGAACCGCAGTATCTACCACAAGACTGGATATGAGAGATATGGAACCGGGGGATCTTGTATTTTACGGTGGACATGACAATAAGAGATTTTTGGGAATTTATCATGTAGCGTTGTATGTGGGAAACGGTGAAGTGGTGGAAGCACTAAATGCGGATCATGGTGTGGTATATGAAACACTTCGGACAAACAATATTATTCTGGTATTAAGACCATAGGAGGAAACAAGATGGCAGATGAGATTGCACAGGTAGTAGACCTGGAATATAAAGGAATCTATTACCTTTTGAAAGGTACCAAGGCAATGATTACCAGTATGGTGTCAGCAATTCAGGCACTTCATACATGGCAGCATAAAAAATGGCTGGAGAAACCGGGTAGCTGTTCCTGGCAGAAGATTCAGGAAGCAAGTGAAGGAATGGCTCCCATTTTGGAGTTCCCGGTAGAAATGTTTGAAAAGACCATTGATATTACAAATGACAAGAGCATGAAAGGAGAGGGATTTATCTCTCCCTTCGAGTATTACTGCAGGCAGAACGGCTTAAGATACTGTGTTATGCCGGATTTAAACCCGTATGACGACTATATTCCGGTAGCGGTATTGGCACAGGATTTTGGAATGCATGATGAGCAGATCAAATCCTTTATGCGGAAACGTGTGGAAAAAGAAGAAGCGGTAAAGGTAGATTATGATAAAAAGATTGGGGAAGCCAAGGAAAGACTGGAAAATGCGGAGACTGCGGAAGAAAAGAAAGAAATAGAAAATGAAATCAGGGAACTGGAAGAAGGTAAGAGCCAGAATGACACTCTGTTGCAGGAATCTAAGGAAAAAATGGAAAGAAACAATGTCCTTGAATTTGCGGATTATTTAAAACAGGGAAAAGGAAGCTGCCTTGAGGATGACCCGGAAAAGGCGCTTGGACAGGCACAGACCTGTGGAGTGGTGAAGGAGTTTATGGCAGACGACTGTATGTATCCGATCAGAGACAGTGGACTTGTCCCGGATAGCAAAGAGGTTTTCTATAATCAGAAGACTGGGGATGACACACTTCTTACCGTGAAAAGAAGCTTTGAAGTGGATGAAAACGGTGTCGTGTATTCTGTGTATGAGGTGACGGATCCGGTGAGTGGAGCAAAGAAAGCACCGATATCAGATAAGGGATACAGTAAGGAAGCGTGGATGGAAAGGCTTCCCCAGCTGTTGAAACAGGCAGGAATGTTAAGAGATCAGCCGTGTTCTGTTGTAAGGAGCGAAGAAGGGCTTAAGGATTATATCATGTCCATGGATGTAAATTTTACCCATGCCCGGGAAGACGGGCAGAATATTTCTGACACAATGAGGGCTGAAATGGAACAGATAAAGAAGGATACCGCACAGACGGAGCGATATATTAAGTCCTATTATTCGACAATAACAGTACCTGCAACACAGATCATGCCAAACGAAAAGCAGATTCTGTCACTGGAACTGGATGATGGTCTGGTGGAGGGAGTATCCCTTGTGGGGATGGATTCGGATAACGCTAAGATTAGTCTTAGGAGTGATGCAAAATATACCTATACCGGAGCAGATGGGCAGGAAAAGGTATTGACCGGAGACCAGATCATGAAGGCACTTTCTGAGAATAAACAGGGCGAGAAGGTAGTGCAGACAGTTACACAGAAAGCCGGAGGCAGATAAAGGGGGAACAGTGAATGCAAAGGACAAGTTCCGTCAAGAAACACACAAGAAGCGTTAAGGAAACCGTAGTTATCTACCTGCTTGGAGTCAGTATCTGTGTATATCTTGGGTTTTTGTGTGGTGCAGTGTGGATATCAGGGAATGATTTCAATGAATTTATGAACAATTTCCAGAGCTTTGTGATTGATGGACACCATTATATTGTGGGAGTCACATCTGCCACATGGAAATTTGTACTGGCATATCTGATCGGATGGTCAATGGCATTTATTATCATATTTACAAGAATTGAGCATCCCTTTGCCGGAGAGGAATATGGCAGGGCAAGATGGGGAGATGCAAAGGAATTTACCAGACAGTTTGCAAATCATGACGAAAAAAATGAAGTAGAGGTTGTTACCGGGGATGTGCGACTTACACATCCCTTACGTGTAAATACCGCAAATTACTGGATTGCAGAAGGAGTATATCTGTCCATCCACAACGAAAAGACTTCAAACCTGAATATGCTGGTAGTCGGGCCTCCGGGATCCGGTAAATCCTTCCGGCTAGCAAGACCTTTATTGTCACAGCTTTGCGGTAATTTCTTAGCGACCGACCCGAAAGGAGAACTGTATAAACAGACAGGGCAGTATTTTGAGGATAATGGATATGAAGTCATGGTTATGAACGTGGAATCAGAGGATGGAATGCCTATGAGCATCCATTTTAATCCGTTTCGCTATATCCGTAATGAATCAGATATTATGAGCATTGCAGGAATTTTGATGAAAGCAACGACTCCGGCAGAAGATAACGGAAGCAGCGATCAGTTTTTTGAACAGTCTGCAGAAGTACTGCTTACCAGTATTATTTATCTGATTCACTATTATTATCCCAAGGAAGAGCAAAACTGGGAGACCTTTGTAATGCTTTTGAATGCAACGTGCGTTTATACAAAGAACGATGGATCCATAGATAACCGGGCAGGTGGTATCCTTGATATTGAAATGAGGGCACAAAAGTACTGGAAAGAAGAATGCGGAAATGATTCTGATTTCCCGGGATTTATCGAAGTGGAGAAGTTTTATCATGGAGCAGCGGAGACAACCAGTTCCATTGTGGCATCATTAGATGCACACTGCAGATATATGAAATTAAAGTGTGTCATTGATCTTCTATCAGAGGACGAAATACATATTGCAGACAGTTTTGGATATTCCAAGCCCTGTAAGGAAGCAGGAACGGGAAAGAGAATTCTGTATATCGTGACCAGTGAGGATAAGAGATATTATGACTGGATTCCTTCGATGGTGTATTCGCTGTTTTTTGACGAGCTTTATCATCTGACGGCAATAGACCCTGCTCTTCATGAGACCTTGCCGGTACATCTTACCTTCTTAATGGATGAATTTGCAAATGTCACACTGCCAGATTCTTTTGTAGAGAAGCTGTCTACCATGCGGTCCCGAAATATGAGTGCTGTAATCATTGTGCAGAACCTGATCCAGTTAAAAAGAAAGTTTCCAAAGTTTGATATGGATAAGGATTTGATCGGTAACTGTTCTATCATAGATATTCTGGGAGCACCGGATATGGATTCCTGCGAATATCTTTCCAAACATTTCGGTACGCAGACCATTCATAAAGCCAGTGAGTCGGATGCAAAGGATTATAAGGGACAGAGTTCCAGATCGGAAGATGTTATGCAAAAGAGTCTGTTATCTGCAGAGGACATTTTTGCCATGAAAAAAGATGGGGAATGCGCTATTGTGGTGAAAGGGACAGAACCCTTATATCAGACAAAATGTCAGATGGAAAAGACAGATTTTGTAAAGCTGCTGTGCAGAAAAAAGAATCCGTATGATCCGAGAAAACAGCGCATAAAGAGAGAGAGGAAATATAAAAATAATGATCCGGTCATGTTAAGTGGCAAAAAAGCAAGGGAAGAAGCAAAGAGGTTATTGGATGCCGGGGAAGAAATCAGACACATTACGGTAGAAGAAGCGCTTGTTTATAAAGAAGCCATCAAAATGGAAGTGGCACCCAAGGAGATTGTGCTTTCCATGAAAGAAAGACAGAAACTTTTGGAGAATGTCAAAAGATATGAGGAAAAACACTCCATGATGCGAAAGATCACTTTGGAAGAATTTCATTACAACTCTGATGGATCTGCGTGCGATCAGAAGGAATATGAAAGAAGATGTCTTGTGGTGAGAAGCTTAATTAATAATGGCTTTTCTAATGTGTTGATAAGATTTCTAAAACCGCTTATTTCAAATGGCTACAGCTATTCCATGATTCGGGAACTGTTTAATGAAAATTCTGAGACAGAGGAAGTAAGAGATTTTATCGAGCAGGTGAAACTGGCATAAGGAAAAATGAATAAAATAAAGTGAAAAATTAAGAGGAAGAAGGTGTAGTTTATATGCGTTCTTCCTTTTTTATGTTATACTTTAGAAAATCTAACTTATGAGGGATGCTTCTATGGGATGGAGAAAAAGACTGTACAGCATTATTGAAGTAGCAGATGAAGATGATAAGATAAGTAAATTGTATGACTGGTTTATGATGCTTGTCATTATCGTGAGTATTGTGCCACTTGCTTTTAAAGAAAATAGTACACTTCTTCTGATGCTTGATAAAATAACTGTAACCATATTCATCGTAGACTATGCGTTGCGACTTATAACAGCAGATATTAAGATGGGAAAGGGAGCGCTTTCCTTTGTGCTGTATCCTTTTTCGGGAATGGCAATTCTCGATCTGTTATCCATTCTCCCCTCGGTAACCATTTTAAATAACAGCCTTAAACTGCTTAAAATATTGCGATTATTCAGGACATTCAGAGTATTTAGGGTATTTAAGGCAGTCAGATATTCTAAAAGCATCAACATGGTAATTAATGTATTCAAGAGACAGAAAGATTCCCTGATTACGGTATGCATACTGGCCGGAGGTTATATCCTTGTATCTGCACTGGTGGTATTTAATGTGGAACCCGAGACATTTCCCACATTTTTTGATGCCATATACTGGGCTACGGTGTCACTTACTACCGTAGGATATGGAGATATCTATGCAACATCTACGGCAGGAAAGGTTATAACCATGTTGTCGGCTGTATTTGGTATAGCAATCGTGGCACTGCCTGCAGGTATTGTAACAGCAGGATATATGAGTGAATTGGAAGAGAATAAAAAGACGGAGGAATAACGATATGAAACTGGTAGATATGGTATGTCCTAACTGTGGGGCAAAGATTCAGGCAGATGCAGATATGGGAAGTGCAAAATGTGAACACTGTGGTTCTACCTTTTTACTGGATGATGAAGCGGTTCATGTAAAGTACGATAATGCATATGAAGCAGGTTATCAGTTTGAAAAGGGAAGACAGCAGGCGCAGGCAGAAGCAAGACGGATGGAAAATGAGCGCAGGGTAGATACCGGGAATACGGTTTCACAGGAAGTGGTGGCACCGAAGAAAAGAAAGACCTGGCTGTGGGTACTTGGATGGATCTGCATTTTTCCGTTGCCTTTAACCATATTGATGCTTAAAAAAAAAGATATGAAGCCGGTAATTAAGTGGGGAATCATTGCCGTGGCATGGATCGCATATTTTGCGATAGCGGCTTCTGATGACACAGAGACTACAAAAAATGACAGCGTAGTGGAATCCCAGACGGTAGAAGAGAGCGTGGAGAATTCATCTTTTGAAACAATACAGGCTTCGGAGAGTGCTCAAACGGAAAGTGTGGAAGAGAGGGAAGCAGTAGCCGACACTGTGGCAGGTACGGAAAATACAGAAACTGTGAAATCTGGAAGTGAAATCATAGAGGATGCCGTTGCAGAGTTTAACAGTAGTTCAGATTCTGAACTAACCTACGTGGAGGATTTTACACCATCTGACAGATCCGGAAACCATTATCAGACGGAATTTCGGTTAGCTGCTTATAAGGATGCCATAGGAAAAAGCTATCATCTGGGAGAAACGCAGGTAGATATTGTGGAGCGGGATTCCCTGACACAGAAAGGGATTCTTCGGGTGTATGCTCACAGAGCTTCTGCGGATGACTGCGTTTTGCTGATAAATCAGTTTTCACAAGTATTATCGGAAGAAACAACGGATGCAGAAATAGCAGAAGCTGTAGCTGCTTTTATCGGAAACAAGGGAACAAACGGATATTATTATGGGGATCTGGGACTTGTAATTACCGGAAATGATGAAAATGGATATGAATTTCTCATGAAATTAAAGAATGATTAAGTGATATTTTCATGTGGATGGGGTTTATAGCGTTTTAAATGGAGGCAGTTATGGCAAAAGTGGAAAAGCTGGAAGATTACATAAGCATTATAAAAAATATGTATGCAATGGAAGGCTGTGGGGCACTTCATAAGATTTATTATAGAGGGCAGTCAGACAGCACTTATAAATTGATCCCATCATTAAGCCATAAATTAGAGGGATATGTAGAAGATGAGGATAATTATATTGCATTTGAAAAGGATATTATAGAAAGAGCAAAACTGGAATATCCTGATGTGTTTGCAGATAACAATATCATTGATGAACTGGCATTGATGCAACATTATGGACTACCTACCAGACTGATGGATGTAACAGAGAATCCGTTAGTGGCATTGTATTTTGCGTGCAAGGGAAATGAAGAACGTTCAGGAGAAGTCTTTGTGTTCGGATCGGGACTATATGCACAGACGTATACAAGTTATGAAGCTGAACAAATGATAAAGGGGCAGAAACCAGCGTTTGTAAGAGCAAAGTCCTTTAGTAACAGGCAGAGAGCACAACAGGGATTATTCATGTGGTTCCCGGATGATAAACTGGAAGGGATTACCAAAAGTAAGGATGAAAACCCCGTTATTCTGGAAACCATAACAATCCCTGCAAATAATAAAGGTATTATTTTAGAGGAACTTAAGATGATAGGAATATCCGCTAAAAGTTTATTCCCTGATAACATAGACATTTGCCTGAAAGAGATGTTAAAAGATGTGACGAAAGGTGCATACTCTGCATAGGCATAGATACCTGAAAAATTATGAAATTAAAATTGTTTAAATAAAGAACTTGGTGGCAACTATGAGTAAATTTATGGATGACTATTTCGATCAGGGATATAATGACGAAGGCCCGATGCCGGTGGATGTTATGATTTCCATTATGCAGGATATGAAGAACAGGCAGGAAGGGAATGCTCTGCCGGATACTATCGGTGCAGAGTATTACTTTCTGCAGGATTTTATTACACTGGATATGGACTGCGATTTCACCTACATAGAAAAGAATTTTCTGAAACATTGTAGTGATAAGCTCCCGGAGTTTTTAAAATATACAAGAAATATTGATTTAGATGCAAGATATAACGAGAACGTGTCCGTGGCATTACAGAAAAAGATTCTGTATTTCATCTATGGTGGAGCACAGAGTGGTGATGCTTATTGCAGGGAACTGCTAAAATATCTCTTTAAAATATATCATAGAAATTTGTACCGGACTCTCAAAAGATTCCGCATGATTTCCATGGACGAAATACTGGGTCTTTCTGATGAAAAAGAGGAAAACAGCCAGCTGGGTGTCGTGGGAATCGTACTTATTATGTGTCCGCTTATGGAAATTACATTTTCGGATGAAGTGTCCGTTTTATATTTTTATCTGATAAAAAAGATGGAAGACTGGAAAAGAGAGGAATATATTGAAAGAGAGTTCCCGGAGGATGGACTTTTTGAAGAGTGCATGAAGATCGTGGATGCCTGGATGGATGATGAAAAACTAAGTTCCAAAACAAAGTATGGCAAAAAGTATTTCTCAGATGAGAAATTTGCGGAAGAATGCATGAATTATTTTAATTATCCTGGAGATTTTCCTTTTGTGTCATTGGATAATTTTATGGGACTTCGTATAGAGATGACACGAACCCTGATGACTCTTAAAATGAATCATCCGAAAAAAGAATACACTTATGAGCAGATCCAGCACCTTACGATGATTTATACGCTTTGTTCTACAATAGCAGATATCGCAGACCGGTTTGATATGGAGACAGATTATCTTCTTTCTAAGTATGACTTTGATTACGATGATGACGAAGACTGCCTTTTTGATCCAAAAAAGATTGAAGTGTACGAAGAGACAGGAAAAACAGAGCCAGAGGTTTTGAAAACAATAGCTTCCAGTACACCGGTGTCAGCAGAAACAGGGGAAGATGAAAACGAATACCGGAAAGAAATAGCGAGACTTAGAAGCAGTCTGGATGAAAAAGACCGGGAAATCAAAAGATTAAGAGATGCTTATGGCGAAGCAAAAGCTTCCAGAAAAGAAGCAGAAGAAATGGTACATCGGTATGAGAGTGAAATGGAAGAACTGATTGCCTTAAGAGAGTTTGCGTATCAGACACAACAGGAAGAAGAAATAAGAAACAGTTTGTCAGTAGAGGAAATGAAGGCTGCCATTAAAGAAAAGAAGATTGCGATTATAGGTGGTCATGTAAACTGGCATAATAAGCTAAAACAGCAATTCCCTGACTGGAGATTTGTACTAAGTGAAGCTTCCAAAACAGTAGACGGAAAGATGTTAGAAGGGTGCGAGAAGGTTTATTTTTATACCGATCACATGAGCCATGTTATCTATGACAAGTTTATAGCTGCGGTCAGAGAACGGAAGATTCCATTTGGATATCTTGGGAGCATTCACATAGAGAGTGTGATAAAGCAGGTATATAAAGATTTGTGTGGGGGAATGAATGCCCGTTAAAAACATAGATACATAAATACCGGATACAATCAGTCTATGTCAGTAAAATTAACATTTGGCTGCAAAATGTCATTTCCGTGACATAACCTTTGGAAATATAAAATGATTCTGTATTTTTGGATTTTGAAGTAATAACTCTCATAAAATACCCTATCCCTTTTCTATATTTCAAAACGCATTGTAATAAAATGCAATATATAAAAATAAAAAATTTGACACAAAAAAGCAGGTTCTATGTGACTTGCGAGTGTTTTTTATAATATTCAACTGTCAAACTTCCGTGCAATTGATTTCCATGGAGGGTTGTGATATATGTAAATTATCAAACTTATTTCATTAGGTAAAAAATCTAAAATACCAAGGAAGATATAAGGGGAATGCTGCATGATAAAAATCGGGATATGTGATGATGAAAAATATTATTTGAACAAAGTAAGAAGGCTGGCAGAGGACAATTTGAAAGCGCTCTGCATACAAGATGCGGAGATTCGCTGTTATACAAGCGGAAAAGAAATGTGTCTTGATGAGCAGTTTCTGGAGGAGTGCAGTATCCTTTTTCTGGATATTAATATGCAGGACTGCAATGGTGTGGAAATTGCGTATGAAATCAAACAGAAATATTCGGATATTCTTTTGGCGTTTGTCACGGCATACATGGATTATGTGCTGATGGGCTACCGGGTTGAGGCGTTTCGTTTTTTGCTGAAGGATAATCTGGAGGAGATGATGGGGGAGTGTATTCCTGCATTGGTGGGAAAGCTGCAGAAGGGAAACGGATATGTCAGGTGTGTGTTCAGGAATGGAGAAAAAAAACTGAGAATAAGCAATATCATGTATATTGAAAGCTTTCAGCACAGGATAGTTTTTCATATGAATGACACGGCAGAAACAATTTATGAGAAAAACGGGAGTCTGAGTGAGTTGGAAAAGCGGCTGGAATGCCATGGATTTTGCCGCATACATAAAAGTTATCTTGTAAATATGATGTATGTGGACAAGATGGAATGTTACAAGGTGCATATGGAAAATGGAATAGAGCTTCCCATACCGAGGGAAAAGTATCGGAAGGTCAGAGAGAGTTATTTTAAGGTAATGGGGGAAATGTGATGGGAAATTTTGTCCGTACGATGCTGTTTGTGTATATGGAGTTCATATCCTGTGAATTGTTTGTAAGTATTTTTGCGGAAAAGAGAAAGGAACGGAGTTTTTGGTTTACAGGTATTGCTTACAGTGCTGCTTGTTGTTTCGATGCTATCATGGTGCAGTTGCTTCGGGAGCATCAGATATTTAAAATTCTCTTTGTCTGCGGTTTCATGACATTGTTTATGTATACCCGGTATAAAATTCCTATTGTAAAATGTCTGCTGGCGGTATGTGGTTATATGAGTATCATGCTCGCTTGTGACCTGGTATTTATGAAAGGTTGGGAGCAGGTGATTTTATGGAGATGGAAGAGTTCTGAATATCGTGAGGTGTATATAACTTTAATTACTGTGGTGGCAAAGCTGGTGGAATTTCTGCTGTTTGCATGGTTAAGTAAAAAGTTTTTGCACGATAGGGGTTTTGGAGGCCTTGACGGAAAAGGCTGGACAAAGTTTTTGATTTTCAACTTATTTACAATTGCTGTATTGATAATTATGTGGACTGATGACGGCTGCGGTGATTTCACAGTTCTGGTGATTTCCTTTGGCTTGATGATGTTAAATGTTCTGTTTTATTTTACCATGTGGGATATTGTCAAAAAGGAACGGCAGAACCAGGAATATTGTTTAATGCAGGAGAAAGCCCTGGGACAGATTAAGCTCTATCAAAATATGGAGACTGCCTACGAAGAACAGCGAAAGAGAATGCATGAATTTAAAAATCATTTAGGATGCGTTCAGGGACTGCTGGAGGAAAGAAAAATGGAGGATGCGTTAGTCTATTTAAATTCCGTTCAGCAAAGGCTTGATAAAAGTGAAAGTCCTGTAAAAACGGGTAACAGCATTGTAGATACCATAGTCAATATAAAGTATCACCAGGCTGTGAAAGACGGCATTACAGTTGTTATGAATCTGGATAAGTTGCAGAATTTTCCTCTGGAGGATGAAGATACCGTTATTTTATTGTCCAATTTATTTGATAATGCCCTGGAGGCATGCAGGAAACTGGAGGAAAAAAAGGATAGGATTATAAAGCTGAAATTAGTGCGGAGAAAGGGAAATTATGTTTTAATGGTGAGTAACCGTACCGGGGAACCGGTGAAAATAAAAGAACAGTTGGCTGAGACAACGAAAAAAGATAAAGTAGAGCATGGTATCGGAATGCGCAATATCCGTGATGTCCTTGAAAAATATCATGCGGAAAGTGAATGCAAGTATGATGACGGATGGTTTACTTATACCATTGTTTTATAGGACGTGTATTGATTTATGAATTACTGATTTATAAGATGGAGTTGTTGCAATGGTATAAAACCGGAGCAATGACTCCATTTTGCCGTTTCGTGCAGGAAAATGCCGTTTTGTGCAGAAAGGGTTACTTAAGGCAGGAGAATATGCTATAAAAAAGATAAATATTCAGATATTACAAACAATAATAACGAATATTAAGGAAATAAAAATAAATGAAAAATGTTGCCGGATACTTGACAAAGCAATTAGTGGAGAAAAAATTAATAGAACTATCACAACAAGAGTATTATCACTATGGTTTGGAACTCTTGGTGGGAAAGGTGGTAAATTTTTCTGCTCTTCTGATTTTGGCTGTGAGTATGAAGATGATTGTACCAAGTGTCTGGTTTCTCGGCTTCTTTTTGATACTGCGAGGAAGAACAGGCGGATATCACGCTTCGACAGAAATGCGCTGTTTTATAGGGACGATAGGAATTTACGTAATAACTGTGCGCTATGTTTTACCTGTATTGATTGAACGAAAGTGGATTGTGTTTCTTTGTCTAGGGGCAGTGGTCTTTGTTATTTTAAAATGGGCACCTGTAAACCATCCGAATATTGCTTTCAGTAAAGAGGAAGTTAGCCAGTACAAAAAGCGTGCAAGGCGAGTTTTAAACTTTGAACTGATAATAATTATAATTCTATGGTTGTTTGGCGTTGAATCAGATATATACATTAGTGCAGGATTAGGAATGACAGCATGCGCATTCCTTGTGGTAATAGCAAAGATCATAGGACAGGAGGTGAAGGAAAATGAAAAACGGAAAGAAGAATTTGTGGAAGGCAGTAAAAAAGGCGGCTGAGTTAGAAGCGGATATGAAAAATACAGGATGGCCGCCGGATTGCAGTGGCTTTTTGCATCAGCCGAAGAGACCGAAGAAAGTAATAATAAATGGAGGGCACTATTGAAAAATGGTTTGGTAAAACTATTAAAACTTGGGGGTGGAGGATAGCTAGAGTATCAGGTAGATTTGATTTTACAAGAATGGATAAAATTTCAAGAGGTGTTTAGGAAAGGAGAACAGTAGGTATGAAGAAAAAAGTGATGAGATTAGTAAAAGTTTTGTGTGTTATAGCGGTATTTTGTAATGGAATTACAGTAGAGGCAGCAGAAGATTTGACTTTAGAGCAGAAGGCAATCTATCAAGAGTATAAGGAAGATGTAGAGTTTAAGAAAATGGTTGAAAAATATGGTGACAAATATATAAAAGAATATATTGACGATGTGATTAGTGCAAGAATAGTGGAAAAACGAAGAGGAGGTGGTGGAAATATTTGTTATCAATATGTTAGCAATATTAAGCAGATAAATGGCTATACGTGCGGGCCGACTACAGTTTTACAAACTTTGTATGGATTAGGATGTGCATCAAAAGTTTCTGGTTCAAGTGATAATGAAAAGATTAATACTTTAGCAGCAGAATGTAGAACAACTAAAAAAGATGGTACCCTTGTTGGCGAAGTACAAAGAGTGCTCAGTAATTATTGCGACAGAAAATATGCTTATGATCTTGGAAGTGAAATGACAATGAATTCTTTTGAAGATAAAATTGCAGCATCATTGACTAATTGTAAACCTGTAGTTTTACATGCACGAACCAAGTATTTTGATTATTATGGAGGAAAGAATTCAGGGCATTATATTAGTCTGGACTATGTAGATAGAACGAAAGATGTGGTAAGAGTAGTGGATTGTAATAATAACGACAAATATTTTGGAATACATTATGTTACGTTAAAAGAGGCATATAATTCAATTCATCAGGAGAATTATAGATATTTGATATGGTAAAATTAAAAACATTAATCGTAAAATCCTTAGGAATATGCTGTACAATTGTTGTTTTATCATTTACAGGCTGTGCTCCGACAGACACAATTACGCTTACAGAAACGGATATAATGAATACGACATATGAACAGGACAGCAGTGCGCTGGACAATGTGGAAATGGAAGAGTATTCCATTTCCCTGCCGGAGAATGGGTATGTGGGTGCATTTTGTATCTATGGCTCGACGGTATACTATACAGTGAGCTTTGACGATTATCTGATGAGTCCTGGGCAGGAAGGGGCTAAAAAATTTGAACCGCAGTACAATACGCAGATAAGAACCTTTGCCAATGGACAGGATGTATTGCTATATCAATATAATGAAACATTTTGTGTTGAAATTACAGACATGTATTGCAATGGAGAGTTTCTTATATGGGAAGATTATGGAGTGGAAAGTGATTGGAGCGTCAAATGCCTGCCGCTTACCCTGGAGGAATCCGGAGAACCGGAAACGATTATAAACGCTCAGTCCATTCCAGGGGATTTTTGGTCGATTACGCCTGTATTAACGGAAGATAAAGTGTATTGGTATCATCAGGGGGATGATGAAGCTATTCTGTATCAGTATGACTTAAAAAAGAAAGAAATGGAAGAGATTCGGGATGGTCTGACGTTATCCTCCCCCTATGAGCATGTCAGTATAGTGAATGGAGTGCGCACTACTTATGAGGAGAAGCGGGGACAAACAAAAATCCGGATGGAAGAGATTGATTCACAAAACACTGCCGTGCTTCTGGTTGATGGAAAGGTGCAGAATCCTATTTGCAACGGGGATATTTGTGTCTGGGAAGCGGAGGAAGATATTTTATACATACATTTACTAGAAAAAGGAGTAACAGAGAGGATTGATATTCGTCCCCAACATATTTTTTCCTATGGACTGATAGGGAATTATGTAATTGTAAACTGCAAAGGAGACGCAGGCGCTTACTGTTATGATGTGAAAAATAAAATCTATGAGAGTCTGGATTCTTCTGCAAAGGTTCAGTATTTGTATACCTTCCAGGGACAGGAGGACAATGTATACATGGAAATAGTGGACGAGGATGAAACTTTTAAAATCAAGAATGTAAAAACAGACAAGGGAGCTGCCCGTTAACTAGGCAGCTCTTTATCTTTGCTTGTACGCCTAGTTATAAATGGATTGGCTGTTTTGGAAAAAATTGTTGATTTGTGAGGAATATGGAGCAAGTTTCAGAAGGACAACAGAGAGAGGAAAGGTTGAAAAGTGCGAGTTGGTAAGGATATAGCGTTAAAAAATATTCTAAAATAGTTCATAGTAAAATTGCATAATATAATCCCATCTTTGACAGTTAGAAAATAACATTTGAGCACAAAATATTATTTTCGTGTAAAAATGTATTGCTCGACCGGAGTGTCTTATAGATGCTATGATACATATATCAGCTGATGGACAAGTAAACCGGAGGTAATTTTTATATGAAAACAAGAGAAGTTAGATTTGGAAGAAATCTAAAGGCATTACGGGAAATCCATAAAGTAACACAGAAGCAGTTGGCGGAAGAACTGTATATGTCAAGACAGGCAATCTCCATGTGGGAGAAGGAAAGAGGGAAACCGGATATCTTTTATCTAGATTCAATCTGTAGCTATTTTGATGTGCCCATAGATCAGATGATGTACGGAAAAATTATATCTCCGGATCATTATCAGACACTGGAAGATAGCGAAATTAAGGAACAAACAACCGGAGAGGAAGAACTGGTTGGCTTCTTGGAAGAGGATATTGCAGAGCGTTTTCCCCCGATTGTTGTTGATTTTGGTTCCATTATGACGATTGCACTGGAATTAAAGCGTATCGGATATGAAGTAACAGAAGTGTTTGGCAATGGGTTCACGGTATTTACAAAAACGGAAATGGAGAGGAAGAGACTGAAAAAAGATATTTATGAAGTCGGAGATTCCCTGATCCATTGTGATAATGAAAGAATTACCAATTACAGAGAAGAGGCAGAAGCAAGAGTCTGGGAAGTAAGAAGTCAGATTGTTGGGGAAGTCATGACAACCATCCTTGGAAAGGATCCACAAGAATTTGCCTACCTCTGGTATGACGAAGAGGATAATGTCAGAGGCTATGCGGACACCGAAGAAGAATGCATCGAACAGGCAAGACATCAGGCCTGTACAAAGTTTCGGATCATGGACAACATATAGTCTTTCAAAGAACCATGTTTGTAGTACCGGATCTTTTGTTAAATTTATAAGTTTATCATCAAACCCCTGGGAGTCGGGCAGGGGTAGGGGTGGGAATGGTACCATAAAAGTACTTTGCCCTAAAATAAATCTTAAAACCTTGTGGCTGTAAAACGCAGTCATGAGGTTTTTCTTTTGTCTAAAAATTCTACGAAATAGGCCTTTTAACGTCCCACTCAACTTCTGAAAAGAAATGAAGGAAGGAGGAGGGCTCATGAAAATGTTTATTTTTTCCCCGGTTTTTGCACTGGCAGCCTATACCCACGCAATCGACAGTTTGAAAAATGTCCTGATTACACTGGGAACCAGTATCGGCGCCGTCATGTTAGTCTACGGTGGCATTAAATTCGCTATGGCGTTCAGACAGATGGATCAGCAGGGCGAACATCAGGCGGTCTACTCGGTGGTGGCAGGCGGTGTACTTTTGGGACTTGGCGCCCTGGTGGCGGTTTTAACCTAAAGGAAGGAGAGAGAAATGGAAACGGTAGTAAAAGCACTTTATAACGCTTCCTTTGCGATCTGGAACACCTTGATCGGCATCGCCATGACCATCTTTCGGACAAGCCCGACTGCCGTCTCCGGTGGCACTCCCTATGGAATCGTGCATTCGCTTTATACCAGCATTTCTGCAGCGACCATACCGATTGCCACCTGCTTTTTTGTCATTGCCATCTATAAATCTGTGGTGACTGCTCCCCCGGAGCAGCAGGCACAGAGATTTTTGATGGATGGGGTCAGGTACTGCATCATTTTGTTTGTGGCAGCAAACCTTTGGCAGATATTGGGATACATCATGGAATTTTCCGATGGGATCACCGCAACGCTTGGCGGAGGTGCGGGATATATGCTGTCCATGGACGGAGACCTTGAAAGAATCATCAGTGAAAGCCTGGTACTTCCGGAGTTTGAACTGTCCGGGGAGTGGATCGGAAAGCTGTTTGAGACCCTGGGATGCTGCATCCTCTTATTGATCGGGGGAGTTGTTTTGATCCTTGTGATGGTAGCAAGCAGCCTGTCCATTATAAGCAGTGCTTTTGAAAGGATCCTAAAGCCCTTGGTGGTGATGCCGTTTGCCGGAATTGCAGTAGCCATGGGAGCAGGTGGTCCGGATGTATCCAGATCCATGGTGCAGTTTTTAAAGACGTTTTTTGGATTCTGTATTTCAGGGGCAATGATGGTAGTCATCATAAAGACCGGATGCGTGATGTGCACGGAATTTGTAAGTGATGCATTGTATGCCTCAAATGATATAGAAAACTGCATCATGATTACGGTGCAGGCATCCATTACCCCCATTGTGATCGCAGGGCTTGTAAAAGGAACGGATGGCATGATCCAGCGAATGTTCTAGGAAGGAGAAAAGTTATGGCACAGATGGAGAGAAACGTAAATCTGGAAGAAATAGATGCGGATGCCCTTTTTGGTATCGATGCCCTGAAAGGACAGAGCTTATTACAAAAATTGATATTCTTTGGATGCCTGTCTGCAGGCATTCTGATCAATGTCTGTCTTCCGATGTTTTTGAACGTTCCAAGAGCAGTCTGCGTACTGTTATTTCTGTTACTGCTTTTTGTAGGCATTGCCTTTGGCTGTAACTATACGCAGGATTTAACCTATGGAAAATACCTGTACTGCTATTTTTTTAAAACTGCAGTGACACTTACCTATGAATCCACGGAAGATGTACGGGTCATCAGGAAGAATGCAGAGAAGATCAAAAAAGAAGAGGAAGCCATCTTACAAAGAGAACGTGGGAAGGATCCAGGGGAGCAGAGGAAACTTTTGGTGAAACTGATAGCATTTATCGTAGTGTTTGCAGTCACCATCCTGTCGGTGGTTCTTTTTGCCACGGCAAAGAAAAAAGAAAATATCCACCATGAGGCGGTAATTTTAGAAACAATGGAACAGGAGGAAGGAAATGAGTAACAAAAAAGACTTACAGGCACTGGCAGAAACCCTTGTGGAGGAATTTTATGAAACGCAGGGTGCCGGAGTCCTAAAAAACTTAAATAAGAGAACCTATGGGAATCTCATAAACGGTCGTGAGGATGTCTTAAATTCTATCAGGGAGAGCCTGTCTGATTATACCGATGAAGAAGGAAAAGAGATTGGTGAGAAAGAAAAGGAAGAGATCCTGCATCTGGTAGATCGGGAGATCTGGGGATATGGCATCATTGATGACCTGATCCATGATAAGAGCATTTCGGATATTAAGATCCATAATGCAGAAAACATCCGTATCAAACGAAACGGAAAGAGAGAAGGAAGTGACATTACCTTTGCTTCCGAGGGAGCCTATAAAAGTTTTGTCACAAGACTTTTAGAAAGAAATAAGGTAAACCTTGGTACGGCAAATGCGATCCAGACCTTTACGGATGCGGACCAGGAGGATTTTATTTTGCGGCTAGCCGTAATCGGAGGACTTTTGATTGTGGGAGGCAGCCCGCTGGTGGTAATAAGAAAGATCCCCAAGAATAAGTATTCCTTAAGCGAACTGTCGGATCTTGGAATGTTTGGAAAAACAGGACGTAAGGGCAGTCTAAAGGTGCACTTCCAGGAAAGGTTCTTCCCGGAGGGAAACGAAGACTTAGACAGCCTTTTCTTCCAGATGATCGAAAGCAGGGGGATTCTGTTTACCGGGAAGGGCGCTTCCGGGAAGACTACCCTTATGAATGCCTGCATTGAAAAGATTCCGGATACGGATTCTGTCATGATCTGTCAGGAGAACGCAGAACTTTTTGATCTGCACCATCCGGATATCATTGCAGCCCATGTCATGGTAAACGGTGGTGACAGTAAGGTAAGTTATAACCTTGGGGATCTGACCAGGGTGGCACTTCTTGTAGACCTTGATCGTGTGATCGTGGGAGAGGTTAAGGAAGGATCGGAAGCTGCAGGACTTTCCAAAGCATCCATGACCGGACATAAGTGCTGGACAAGTGTGCATGGAGCCAACTGCGAGATGGCAGTGGAAAAGATGGCAGACTATATTTCTCAGGCAACCGGATACGGAAACAGGGAAGCCTTAAAACAGCTGACCGGATTTGAATATGTGGTGCATCTGTCGGACTTTACCGTGGATGAAATCGTAAGGATTGTAGGATTTGATGCCACCAAGGGAAAACTGATCCTGCGCAAAGTCTACCCCTTTGAGGTGAGTGTATGAGAAAAAAGAAAGTAATCGGTATGAGCTTCTTTATGGCGCTTACCCTGATGCTTACCGGCTGCAGTGTGTTTCCTACCCTTGCCGGAATGGAGAGTAAGGAAGTAAAAGCTTATGCAAATGTGTATGACTTAAAAGCAAATAAGGCATACGTCTGGCACCATGAGGGGGAAGCCGATATCAGACAGGATCTTGCAAGGGACAGGGAAGGAGAGAATATCTTCTTTGCCTGCCCCAAGGGGGATACCAACTTTAAAGGCAAGGAACTGGATCGATCCGGTCAGTATCCGAGAAGCATCTGGGTAAGCAGCAGTATGGATGACGAGATCCCCACGATTATAGGGAATAATGCCCTGATCTATATTTCGGAAACGACTGTCCCGGAGGAAATTGTGTTTGAGAGATTTGCAGACTATGGGTATTCCATCGGTATCTCCAACATGATCCCCGATGAGGGAGGACATTATTACTTTGTCTATGCAGAGACCGATAAGGACGATTATAAGTACTACGTGGATACGGCATCCGAAGCCTTTTCCCTTTTATGTTTTGACACGGTGGCAAGACTTTATTTGGATAAGGTCGGGGGCGTATTGGTGACTGAGGAAAACGTATCGGAGGGCGGAACCGTACTGGGACTTACGAAGGATGCACAGTATGTGTGCGAGTTTTATACCGGTACTTTTTATCAGGACTTTGTGCTTCCGGCGAACATCCACAGCTTCGGATCCATGGAGCAGTTTGTGTCCTATGATTATGAGTTCTTGCATTCCAACTGTATCAAAATTAATATCCCGGAGTATTTTAAATCCGGCTATTACTTTGTGCAGGGAGTAGGACTGTTTCGGTATGTATCGGAACAGGATGCAAAAGTTTACAACGGTGAAGCCTATGATCCGGGAATTGACTGGAATGATCCCATTATCCTCTATGACGAGTATGGCGTGGTAGTCTTTGATCCCAGCCTTGGAATCGGCATGGAAGAGGAAACGGTAACGGATGAAAATTCAGATGCCGGAGTAAGTAATGAGGAAGTGGAAAGCTATTTACCATATGAAGAAGGGAGTGAGGCAGATGAAAAACCTGATTCTTTGGATCGTGATCGCCGTTAGTCTGTACGTGGCATTGTACCTGATCCATAAGAGAGCCTTGGAAAAAAGTGTATTCAGGCAGTTGTATCAACATTATAAGGGAGAGAAGGAAAGAAGGATTGCACAGGAAGCCGGGTTTATTGCAAAGTACGGAGAGATCGAAAATAACAGCCTGTTATACCGGGCAGACCGTCTGATCTTACAGAGTGGCTTAAAAAAGTATCTTCCGAAGTTATCCGGGGAACTGTACCCGTGCATATTAACGTTAACCTTCCCGGTGACAGCGTATGTAGCGTATGGAATCACGGGAAATGTATTTTTGTCCCTGTTTTTGGGAGTGGCAGCGGTAACTGCAGAGATTCTGTCCGTGGTCATCCTGTCGGGAAAGACCTATGACCGGATCGAAGAGGATACTCCGCTTTTTGTGTCGATTTTAAATAACCATGCAAAGTCCAGTACAGATATCGTAACCATTATGACAAGAACGGTAAGCGGAATGGATGGTCCAATCAAGGAAATCGTATCGGGATTTTTAGTCACTGCAGAAAAGTATGGCAATGCAGACCTGGCATTTGATTTTGCCTGCGAGTCAGTGGATAACAGAACCCTTAAGACGATCTTTGTGAACTTAAAAAACTGTATGCACTATCAGGCAAATTATGAAGAGGTGTTGACCCAGATGATGGGGCAGATCACGGAGAGTATGTCTGCAAGGGAAGAGCGAAAGAACATCCTGTTTTCCATGAAGCTTACGTTAATTGCGATTTCTGTAATGTCGGTGATTATCGTAGCCTTAATCGGTAAGGGAATCGGAGTGGACGTAAAAGGGATCCTTACAGAAAACGTGGCAGGGCAGTGCATCCTGTTTATTACCGGGATCATGTATCTGTTTGTGACGGTAAAGGTATTTAGGGCAGACAGATAGGAAGGAGAGAGCAATGAAAACAGTGTTACGATTACTGTTTCTTTTGGTGGCAGCTTTGCTTTTCACCACGATCCAGTCACTACTTCTTAGAAAGAGTGGAAGAACTTCCCTTACTTTTGTAAAGGAAGAACTGGAGAGGGCAGGAAACTCTAAGACATTTAAAAACTTTGTGGGAAAGAAACAGATCTGGTTAAAAAAGCATGGTGCCGATGTGTTTTTGCAGGATGGGATCCTTGTAAGCAGGTGGTATCTGTATAAATTTATAATGGCAGCCTTTACGGAGAGCATTACCTATCTTATTGCGGTAAAGGTATTTCAGGCAGGAGCTGGAATCCCCATTACGGTAGTTTCGACAGTGATCGCATGGTTTTTCTTAGATATCTACCTTGTGTTAGAGGATAAACAGAGCAAGGAAGCCATGATGGCAGATATCTGTGAAATGAGCAGGTCTGTTCTTTATGGGAAAAAGGGTGGTCAGTACATCATTGATGCCATTAAGGATGCGGTGCTTGTGGTAGAAAACAAGCGACTTAAGATGGCAATGATTCGTATGAAGACCGATCTGGATGCCGGAAGAAGCCTTGATGAGGCATTATCGGACTTTGAATTGTCCTTCTCCAGCGTGGAGATTGCATCTTTCTGTACGGTGATCCGGTCACTGCAGAGTACCGGTCATGTGGAAGAGGCATTAAAAAGCCTTGAAAACAACATCGAAAGAGGACAGGCAGGAGTGAACAAGAGGCAGTGTATTGTGTTAGAGAACAAGACTCTTGCCTATGTCATGATGATTGCCTTTGACCTGCTTATCATGATTTTGTACTGCATCATTATGAAGCTTTTGGATATGCAGATCGCATTTTAGGGGGAACTATGGCAAAGAGATTTTTATTAAGAAACATGATTTTTAAGAAAAAAGAAGCCACGGTCATTGAAAATATGCTGGTTACGATGGTAAGTCTCGTTATGGTATGTGCGTTTCTTGTCATCATCTTCGGGGCGTTTGCCGGGATCTCCGATAAGTGGAGCATGAGGCAGACTGCCAGAGAGTATCTGCTTATCATGGAGACGGAAGGGTACTTAAAACCGGAGGATGCGGCAGGGCTTGTGGCAGAATTAAATAGCTACGGTCTTACGAATGTATCCCTGTCCGGTACCACCATGAGTGAAGTGGACTACGGGGAGAGGATCTATTTAAAAATTACCGGTACCTATGATGACAATGTGCTTGCATTTGCCGGGGGAATCTCCAGGGTGACGGCACATCCGACCACCATTGTGATAAACAGGCAGACCACGGCAAAGCAGTAGGAGGGATATATGAAAAAGAAGGATGCAACCGGGGCAGTCTCCTATGTGATGCTGTTTACCATAGCGCTTTTAATGGTGATTATCACATTTTACTTACTGTCCGTGGCAAAGCTTATGTCCATCCAGCACGATGTGGATGATGCCCTGGCGGATGCGGTACTGGCAAGTCTTGTGGCAGACGATGTCTACTATTTTGAGACCTATGAGGGGCTGGGGGCTCCGGTGATCCGGTTTAAAAACAGGGAAGCGTCCTGTGGGATTTACAGGGACTGTATGGAAGATGCCCTGAGTGCAAACGATTTTTATGAAAATATCAGCTATTCGCAATTTACCCTGTATGAGGTGGAAGGAAGCAGAGTCACCGTTACGACCTATAAAGATTCGGGGGCACGGAGCATGGAAGAAAAGCCCTTGGGGAGTGTTACGACTCCCACGGGAGAGGTGGTCACAAAGACCAGTGCCTATGCAAGGGTGGACTTTGATTTAAAAAGTCTGATTACCACAGGGAGCATAAGAAAAAGCCGGGATATTTACTGTACGCTAAAGATCAATTAGAGGAGGAAGTTTATGTTTGAAAAGAAAGTGAAGGAAACAAAGGAAGTTACGAAGAAAAAGATTAAGAAAGCTCCGGAAAAGAAGGAGATCCTTGGGATCGTTTTGGTGCCGCTTTTACTGACTGTGGTACTTGTGGGAGCAATTTATCTGCTTATGGGGAAGTTATCCGAAAATGAGATTTTGTTAAGTGATGTGGTGGTGGCAAAGGACAGCCTCCGGGTAAATGCCTACATCACCCCGGAGGAAGTGGAGCAGTACTTTGAGATAAAACAGATGGATGCTTCCCTTGTTACGGATGCTACGGTCACCAGTCTCTCTGACCTTAAGAAGAGGGCATTTTATGTAAAGGTGCCGGTGCCTGCAGGGAAGATCATGTATGTGCAGGATACGGTTTCCACGAATGCGACCCTGGATAAGTATTTATCCGGGTATGAGGTAACCGGCATTTGTGTCTCCAATTTTGACAGGGCGGTGAACGGTCGTATCAGGGAAGGAGATGTCATTGATATTTATGCGGTGGATAAGGCGACCGATGAACTTACCCTGTATGCACAGGATGTCTATGTGGCTGCAGCGTATGACTCTTCCGGGAATGAACTTGCGACAGACGAGGGAGTGGCGGTAGCCTTTACAATCTGGGTGAAGGAAGCCGAAGTAGAAAAAGTGAATCAGGCAATCAATTTTGGAGAGATCCAGCTTTACAGGAAATAGTGAAAGCCTCTCGCATTTATGGTATGATAAACCTAAGTGTGGGAGGTGTTTTTTATGTTCTGCCTAAATTGTGCAAAACAGATCGGGGACATAACCAAAAACAGGATATGTCCGTATTGTGGATACGAGCAGTACAAGCTAGAAGACGTACAGGCTGGGATAGAGTATGCAAAACGGAAAAGTAAGGAGAACAGGAATAGGGGATTTTCGGAGGAAGAGATCCTGGCACTGGGATTATATCCGAAGGATGAAGCCTACAAAATGAGCCTGATATCAAGGATATTGGGGAAGAGGTAGTTCAGAGCAAGGATGAAATATAAACTTTAGTGGGAGTGAAATATAAAATATATGACAGAGAAACAAATAACAGAGGAGATTTTGAGATACCTTAAGGATGAGTCCTATAATTATGCTGTTCTAATTGATGGTGAATGGGGAAGTGGAAAGACTTTCTTTGCTAACAGAACACTTACGAAAGCAATTAACGAGCAGGAAGAAAAACTAGAAACAAACCGCAGCGTAAAATATATTTCCTTATATGGATGTAAAAACATGACGGATGTGCAGGAAAATGTTGCATGGTCATTTGCAGAAGATGCTCGCCAAAAAATTCAAAAAAAGGTGAAATGGGGAGATACTGCTGAAAAAATAACCGGCAATTTTGTACTTACGTCTCAAAAAATAGGAAATGTTATCATGAAAAAATTTTTATCAGGGGAATCTTTATATGAGATTTCCACTGATTGGTTGAATTTAGGTAGTTTCATCTTTATATTTGATGATCTGGAACGTTGCGACTGCCCCATAAATGAAGTATTGGGATTTTTCAATGAGTTAGTAGAACATGAAAACACAAAGGTTATAATTATTGCAAATGAAAAAGAATTGTCAGATATAACTGAAACACAGTATTTGGAATTGCAATATTATTTAACATTAGACGATAGAATTCAATGGCCAAAATCAGATAAAAGTAATACATGGACGCATTATAATAATAAAAATTCAACAAGTCTCTCTTTTCGTGAAATGGAAAGACGTAGAGAATTACTTTTTCCAGCAGCAGAAGGGAATGATAATTATCGTAGAATTCGAGAGAAAGTTATTGGTGTAACATTAAAATATGATCCCAATATACCAGAAATTATATCGCAAATTATAGAGGCATCAAATTATGAGGACTCTATAAAGGAACTGCTACGGGCAAAAAAAGCATCATTTGAGTCTACAATGGAATATTATCACCATAGAAATCTTAGGACTTTTCAGTTTTTCCTTTCAAAGGTAACATACCTTTTGGAAAAACTGAAAAATATAAATATTGAGCAGGATTATTATGACATAATATGTAATCAGGTGATTTCTGAAACTTTTACGCAGGCTGTAAAATTTAAGTCAAATTATCAACCACCAAAAGAAGATTATCCTTGGTTAATAACTAAGCAAGATACAGATTTCCTTAGCATAAAACAATATGTAGAAACGGGAACATATGATGAAGAATATGCGAATGAAGTTCAGAAATTTCAAAATGAGTTGAAAGCAAATATTTCTTCTGACGATCCCTATAATTTATTACATCAACAATATTATTATCAGACACAAGCGTGGTGTGAGGAACAACTTGAAAAAATATTGAAACAGTTAGAGAGTAATAAGTATCCGATATCTTTTTATGGAAAAATAATAGCCATAATCCAGAGATTGATAAATCTGGGATTTGATGAAGAATACATGAACCGTACGAAAAAATTGATGTTTGCTAATATTTCTAAAGCTGATGAAGAAAAGTTAATTGATCCAGAAGATGTGTGGTTTATTGAGGAACGTGAATTTAAAGAGAGAGTAATTGCGATTATTACAGACATTAATGAAGCTATAAAGAATCGTACTGAGATAGCGAGTAGGGAAAGCGTTACAGATATACTGTCGGATTCAGACTGGCTCGATAAACTTGATAGATATATTAACCCTAATGGTCTTCGGTATGTTCAAGATATGTCTGTCTTTTCAAAGGCTCCAGCAGAGCAATGGCTTAATAATATAAAGAAAGCTTCGTCTAGGGATATAGATGATTTTCGAGGAATTCTTAGAGACTTATATCCAAACAGTGTCAGACGAGAAAGCTATTTTGAAGATGCAGACACAATTAAGGCTATTATTGAAGGATTAAAGAAAATGGAAGAGGAGGATTTGATTAAGAAAGCGTGCACTGGATGGTTGTGTGCACAATTTGAAGCGATTGTGAAATCACATGAACCCCAAGTTGAACAGGAAACAGAATAGAAATTGTTTTGAATTCAGAGGGAAGGTGACATTTTCTATGCCACCTTCCTTTTGAACGTATGGAATATATTGCGTGTATAATATTTGGAAATAAGGAATTTAGGAAAATGTTCTCTTTTGCAAGTAAAATTTCCGCAGAGAATAGCGCTTGTAACTAATAATCTGTTCCGGTGAAAAGCGGGTGATATATTCACAAGCATTGACATGAATAATTTCCTCTAATTTTTGACGAACATAATCAACCAGTTCATCATAGCTCATACTATGTTCATTTTTCTCTATTGCATCTAGTAATTGGCAGCTCATTTGATAACCAGCATCTTGATCCCATAAGTGATCATCAAAAATAATTTCATCTAAAATGATATCAAATAAAGATAAAATTTTAGCTTTTAGGACTTTAACTTCCGCAGGTTTGGAATTATAAAAAATATTATGATCGGAACCTTTAATATTGATAAGGGAACTGTCTAAAAAAGATAACTCTTCAATAAGGCTAGAGAACTCTTCTAAGTGCCCCGATTTTGATATCGCATTAATTAAAAAACAAAAACCTGGCATAAACTGACTGGTGTTACGGGTTATGAGCGAAATAGAACGGTCATTAATGCCGGTTATTTCTGATATGGCTTGCATCGAACACTTTGGAGAATTAATTTCGCCGATCAGATAAGAAATATCAACATCAAAAATTTTAGCCATTTTATATAGTAAATCTACAGAAGGTAGATAAGGATTATTTTTACGAAGATGATGCTTTAAACCATCTAAGGAAATTCCAAGTTTGTCAGCAACTTCTTGCTGAGTGTATCCCTTTTCTTTGCAACATTTCTTAAAATTTTCTCTAAAAAGTGTATTTAAACTACTCATAATTGAATAACACATAGCCTCCTGTGTATTTATATGCGATTGTACTACACTATAAGAAATAATACAATATTACTAAAGGAATTAAACAGAATAGAAATGCGGATAGAGAGGAGTAAAATGAAAAAATTAATATTCTTGTTGAAATGTAGTTTTGAATGATGTATATTATAAGCAAGAACAAACATACGTTCGATTACAGGATCATCCAAGAGAAGTATTTACGCTACGATCCCACCCTCCTTTGAGGTGTAGCAAAAGCTGATTGAGGATACCGCAAAGCTGCGGTTTTCTTTCCCTTTACCGCATCCAGTTCATTTATTTATGTGTTGGAGGTGTGAAATGCAACAGGTAGAAAGTGGTATGGTGGTATGCTGTCCCAAGTGTGGAGCAACAGCCAGTGTCAGCAAAATTGGTATTGAAAACTTTGCCTGCAGGAAATGCTCGGCGAAGTTTGGAGCATGGGTTGTTAATGGATTTGCTGTGGTCTTTGAAAATAATGGATCTGATGGAGAAGATGATCTTAGGAGATTTCAGAAATGCCAGCAAAAAATACAGATGCTTCATGATTTAAGTAAAAACTGAATATTGAGAGATATTCCATGACGGATATAGCAGCAAACAAGACTGCAGAATCGGTGGAAATATTGAGAGTTTGTTAAGAGTAAAGCACTTAAGACGGCAAATATGCAGACCTTCACAGAAGGCTGCAAGCCGGTTAAGGATAGTAGAGCCTGCAAAACGGAGTAGACCAGATAGGTCGAACTGTTTTGCAGGCTTTTTTTGCGTACTCCGTTTTGCGGCTCACCCGGAGGAGGGGTGAGGATATGCGGAGTACTTATAGAGTCATAAGTTTTTCTTCGTTTTAGAAAAATTAGTCTTCCGGAAGTTTCGGATTAGCCCAGCACCTGGGCCACTAACCTTCAGGAGGACGAAGAAATGAAGAAAGAATTATTATTTAGTGAAACCAAAGAATCTAAAAAAGAGTATCTGTCCCGTATGGCAATTCTGCTTGATATTATCAGAAATTTCCCTGATCTGAAAGAATCTCATCCGCTGCTTATGACAATGGATGATACCGAGACAAAAGAATTTGAAAACTACCTTTGCATTGTGGTGTATAAGGATGTAGAACGGACAGCTAAGACGGTAGCAGCCAATAATTCCTTATTGGATTATAAGGACGTTATTTTCAGCTATCTGATTATGGATGTTATTTCTAATCTTCACAAATATAACAACCCGGCATATATGGGATATGCAGAAGGGTATTCTTTCGATAGCTTTATCAGAGCATATACAAAAAACGCAGTAAGGCAGGCTATCTCTGAAAAGACGGGATTAAATAAGCACCAGCTGGCAAAGGCAAATCATGTGAAAAAGGCGATCCGTCTGGTAGCGCTTGCTAAGAATATCAGCATAGACTGTGTGACGGTCGATGATATTTTTGCATATCAGGGTAAAGTAGGTGACAGCCTGTGCCTGAAAAAGGAAGTTATCAGCGAAGTTCTTGGATATATGAATACACCGGTACATAATGATGGAATGGAAGAATTTGATGTTCCGTATATGGACTCAGACTATGAAGAATCAGAAAAGAATGAGACAAAGGAAATACTGAGAGTATTCTTTAATAACCTGCGTGGTGCACAGAAGTATATATTTTTGCAAAGATGCCAGGCGAAAGAAGAAGGTGCTACGGTAAAACAGATGGCAAAGGATGAAAGACTGATTGCTCTTTGTCTGTTAGATGAAGTTTGTAAAAGGAACATTACGGTTGGCAATTTGACTATCATGAGACCCAAGGGGAAGATGGATGTACCGCAGATAGAGGAAGTATATGAAAATGTACAGTATGTAAAACTGGAATTCATTGACTATATGTACAGGGATGCAAAGAAGAGGTTAATAGGATATATTAGAGATCATGGACTTAGACAACAGGATCTGGAAGGATGTCTTGGCGATCTTTTGGACGAAGAATGGGATAAGATAAAATGCTAAAAACTTTTGGAACACTTTTCCTGTCATATTATAGTAAATAATATAAAAAGAGGCAATGTAATGCTTAAAATTCAGAGAATGAGATATGGTGCAGCGAGTGCACAAATGTATAAGATAGGATTATTCAGGAAAGAGGAAACGGGCTTAATACAGATTAGACATGATATGGGTGATACATATCGTATACAGCAATTTATGACGATTACAAAGCAAAGGAGGAAGGGAATCGGACGAAAATTGCTTAAAGCAATGGTAAAAGAGATAAGAAGAAATGGAGGGACAACTATTATAGTGTATCCTTGTCCCGAGTCATATTCTAATGAAGATATGGTTGATATTGAGGAATTGTATGCTATATACAAAAAAATGGGATTTGTCTTTGTGGATGAAAATGCCGATATATCAAAATGTAATCAAAAAATGTATATGACAATCTCATAGAGCGATTATTTGTAAAAGTGCTTTGGCTATACAGTCAAAGCACTTTTGACGTCTGATAGACGTTAGGTAATTTTTGAGATTGACGTCAGAATGACATTAGGGAAAGTAATCAAATACGCTGACTACATTGTGTTTTGTGTAAGAGTGGAGGAATTATCATATTGTTTGGAATAGGGCACAGATAATCGTGGTACTTGTCGGTCTTGTAATTATCTTTAAAGAGAAGATTACGGAAATCGTAAACTCCATCTTCAGTAAAATTACAAGTCAGACCAAGAAGATATAAGGACGTTTTTCGCATGATATCCTATAGAAATCAAAAATGTAACGGTTATATGACGGTGTATCTTGCCCTTACGGTGAGCGTGATCATTTCTCTGTGTCTGGCACTGATAGAGGGGTGCCGGTATCGGGGAATCCAATTGGAAACAGAATGCGTGATGGATATCGGAATGGACAGCATACTGGCAGAATACCATAGGGAATTGCTCAAACAGTATAATCTGTTTGCCATAGACTGCTCCTATGGTACGCCGTATGCATCAACGGAATTCACAGGGAAACATTTGCTGGAATATATGAACCGAAATTTCTCTCTGGATGATGTGTTTCTTGAAAAGCTGTTGTATCGGGACTTTTTTGCCATACATGCGGAAGACGTGGAGGCGATAAAGGCGGCGTTTTTGACAGACGAAGCGGGAGAAAACTTCCGGAGAGCTGCGGTAAGTGCGGTGGAAGACGATGTAGGACTGGAACTATTGCAGCAAATCATGGACTGGCTGAACACAATAGAGTCTGAGGGGCTGGAGGAACAGGATGTTGCCGGACAGAAACAACAGATTGATGCACAAATCCAGGAATATGATGGAAAAAAGACACCCACGGGGGAGACGATTCATATAGAAAACCCTACGGCCGGTCTGGAAGAAAAGAGAAACAGTGGAATATTGAAACTGGTGATCAAAGAAGAAAATATATCCGGTAGATCCCTGATATCGCAAGATCTGATAGAAGAACGGGCAAAACAGGGAGAAATCAATCACGGAAATATACCGTTAAGGCAGCAGGAAAAATGGGAGGATCTGGAAGAAAAATTTCTTTTCCATGAGTACATATTACGATATCTCGGTAGATACGGAGAGGAAAAGGAACAGAGCCCCTTGTGGTACCAGACGGAATATGTCATAGCGGGAAAAGAGAATGATACGGAGAATCTGCGGACCATTGTAAACCGGATTTTTATCATACGTGAGGCAGCAAATACGATGTATCTGCTAAGCAGTGAAGAAAAGTATGCAATCGCAGAAGCGTTGGGAGAGGTATTGGCAGCAGCGATGATGGTACCGGAAATCGCCGGATTGTTTACGGCAACCTTAATATTCGGCTGGGCATTCGCAGAAAGTGTTTACGATGTAAAAACCATACTTTCCGGAGGAAAAATCCCTCTGTTAAAAGAGGATGCAACATGGCATTACGGTTTATCCTCGGCATTGCAGGACAGCGACACAGATGCAGATGCCGGAAATGCCAATGACATATTCAGCATGGGATACGAGGATTACCTGAGAACTTTCCTGATGCTTTGCGATGAGACGACAACGAGCTACAGGACTATGAACATCGTGGAACTGGATATCCGGAACACACCGGGCAACAGTGCTTTTCGCCTGGATGCATGTATCACTGAGATCGGGTTGAATGTAAAAGTAAAAAGCAAATATGGATATTCATTTGAGATTGAGAGACAGAAATCTTATACGGCGGTACTGGAGACCGACTAAAATGCAGCCATTAAAATGAGAAAGGAGGTGGGCAGCGATGTCCTCTTTATGTAAGCGGCATTTTGCAACCATGAACAAAAATAATTTAAGACCTTCTCCGAAACTAAGAAGAAATCTTAGCCCATGTAATATTTCATTCCCCGAACATCCTTTAAATACTGCAAAAAACATAAAGAGGATATCGCTGCACATGCTCCTGAAGAAAACGATAAAAGCAAGCATGACTGTGGAGACGGCTATGGTATTGCCGCTTTTCTGCTTTTTTATGATCCATATGGGCAGTGCGATCGAAATGATACGATTACATGGAAATATAGAAGTAGCCTTGTGGAATGCCGGCCGGCAGGTGGGCATTTATGAAGATTTATTGTCCGGTGAAGAAAGCAGCGATGATTCGGAAAAAGAGGGATGGAATGGAAAACTGGAGGCAGCAGTCCTGTCTTATACCTATATAAAGAATCAGATCACGAGTCAATTAGGAGAGGAGTATCTGGAACAGGCACCATTGGAAAATGGAATAGAAGGGCTGCAGTTCCTGGAAGGGGAAATCAAAGGGGATACTTATGAAATCGTAGTTACGTATCGAACAAATCCGTTGGTGCAAATGCCGGGATTCAGAAATTTCCGCATGGCCAACAGATATTACGGGCATTTGTGGAATGGTTATGAAATATCGGAAACGGGGAATGCAGAAGAGGTTGTCTATGTAACAAAAGACTCAGGGGTATATCATACCAATCGTAACTGTACACATCTTAGTCTGGCTATTCATCCGGTAGATGCCGGGGGAATACCAAGCGGATATCAGGCCTGTGAAAAGTGTATCGGACGACAGAAGGAGAATGCTCCGCTTACGGAAGATATTTATTATATCTGTCCCGAGGGGAACTGTTACCACAATAGCAGAGAGTGTTCCGGACTTAAGAGAACAATATACTGTATCCCAAAAGATAAAGCCGGTACCTACAGAGAATGCAGCAGGTGCAGGATGACAGGAGAATCTAGTGGAAATGGAAATGTTAGGGAAAATATTTTTTGGAATCTATCTTGGATGGGCAAGCTGGCATGACATCAGGGCGAAAGGGATTCCGGTCATCGGGGTGTTGACAGCGGGAGCGCTGGCTTTGCTGTACCTGATACTGAAGGGACCGGAAAAGGGGCAATGGATGGCAATGCTTCCGGGAATGGGAATGTTTGTGTTATCCAGAGTATCTAACGGAATCGGTGAAGCCGATGGTATTACGTTGCTGCTTGCAGGCTGTATTTACCATATACAAAAGGTACTGCTTTTGTTTGGTATCAGCCTGATCTATATTTTCTTATATTCTGCAGTTGTGTTCGTCATAAAAAGAAATCAAAACAGTCAGATTCCCTATATTCCATTTATACTGGCAGCTTATATAACAACCTGGAAAATAGGTTAAGAATGGGAGGCTTTCTATGCAAAATAAAAGAATAGATGCTTATTTTACGGTAGAAGCAGCAGTACTGTATCCGTTGGTATTAGGGGTGATAGTGTTGATGATCTATTTGCTGTTCTTTCAATATGACAGATGTCTGTTAGATCAGGACATGGGGAGGGCGGCTGTGATAGCCGGCAGCAGATGGATGGAAAAAAAGGAAGAACTTAACCGGCAACTACAGAAGAAGGAAATGTTTTTTGACAAAAGCAAATATATTGCCTGGGAAACAGAATTACCTTTATGGAAATTAGAGGAAAATCATGTGACAGTAGAACAGAGCGGCAGATTGAAATATCCCTTTGCGGGCATGGGTACAGAGCAAAAATACTGGAGTGCACGGGCGTCCTTTCAGGCGGAGAGAAATAATCCGGTTGTGCATGTCAGAAAATATCAGAAATATCTAAAAAGCAAAAACGAATCCACAGAAAATGAGGGTGGTACGGAGAATGTTTTACAGTGAGAAAAGGAGATACGGGAATGCTTAACACAGAATATATTCGCAGTTTAAATGCCAATTATGAGAGATTGTTATTAAAACAGAAACCGGAAGAAAAAAGATATCAATATTGTATGATCAGCAGAGGTGGGATCAAAGGACTGTTGCCCTGCAGTCTGAGGTACATAGACGGAGATGCCTATTTATATTATGATATTACTTCAAAACAGAATATTGCACAGCTGTTTGAAAAAAGATCCATGTCGAGACAGTGGCTGTTAGATTTTTTATGGAGTATGCGCAGGGTACGGCGGGAAATGGCCAGATTCCTGTTGGAAGAAAGCAATCTCATATGGTTCCCTCAGCATGTGTATCAGGATTTGGAAAGGAAAGAGTTCTATTTTATTTATATGCCTTACTGCGAGCAAAGCACAGGTTTTCATGAATTAATGGAGTATCTGATAGAACATATAGATTATCAGGATGAAGCACTGGTGGAATATTTGTACAAAGCGTATGAACAATATGAATCGGCAGGGGAAGTCTATTTACAGAATAAAATTTTTGAAGATGCAGAATGCCTGAAGGCCGCAGAAACAGACCACGATGTCCCGGAAGAAGAGGCACTTGCGACAAGTGAGGAAGAAGTTGGGGACATCGATATTATAGAGGAAACGAAAACCGGAGGCAAAGAGATCAAAAAACAGTTGGAGACTGTGCGGCCGGCCGGAGAGAAAAAGGGATTGTTCAATTTATGGGAGAGCCGTCGGAAGAAAGATAAGCAGGAGAGAGAAAGTTATACCAGAAATCTCCAGCTTACCATGGCTGGATATGCAGTGGCAGAGGAAACCGCCTATGAGGAAGATGATATGGGAAGAACGGTATATATGGAAGAAAAACCGGCACTCAGAGAAACGATACACCGCATATTATCTGAAGACGGGAAATTGTTGATGACATTGGAGCAATCTTCTTATACCATCGGGAAAAAGAGAGGAGAGGTGGATCTGGTATTGAGCGATCCGTCCATCAGCAGGCTGCACGCCAGAATTGTGAAGGAAGAGGATGGATTTTATCTGGAAGATATGAATTCCACCAACGGAACTTTTAAGAATGGATTGCAGCTACAGCCGTATGAAAAGAGAAAATTAGAAGAAGGGGACGAGATCACGCTGGGAAAAATGACAGTAGTCTATCGGTAAACTCCTTTTGGTTGACGCAGCGACAGAAATAGTGGTACATTCTAACTGTTGAGAGGAATAACAACGAGATGGTAAGCAAAGGGAGTGTTCTGGTGGAGAAAAGACGGGAAATACCCTGGGCGAGTGGGACGCTTGTGGCAATCAATGTAATTGTGTTTCTAATATGTACTTTTTACGGAGATGTGTTATATAATAAAGGGGAATTGGATGTTGTCAGTGTGCTGGCTGATAAACAGTATGGCAGGCTTTTGTGGGCAATGTTTCTGCATGTGGGGATAGAACATCTTTTTAACAATATGGTAATTTTGTTCTTTCTGGGCGCCATGATCGAGAAAGTGACAGGACATATCTCGTTTCTGATGCTTTATTTTCTATCCGGGATCGGTGGAAATTTATGCTCGCTGTCGGTAAAACTCCTGCAGATGGATCATTCGGCATCTTTAGGTGCCAGCGGAGCCATCTTTGGACTGGACGGAGTACTGTTGGCCTGGATTTTGCTGGATCGGCAATCTATGCCGGATGTTACACCCAAACGGGTGATCCTGATGATAGCATTATCTCTGTACAGTGGTTTTACTGCACAAAATATTGACAATGCGGCACATGTGGGCGGACTGGTGACCGGATTCCTGGTAGGACTTTTGCTTTGTGCGCTCAGAAAACACAGAAGACAGAAGAAAGCGGAAGAGGTGTGGACTTGAATATCAACATTTATTATGGCGGACGAGGAATCATTGATGATCCTACAATCTATGTGATCAATAAGATGCAGGAAGTGCTGGAAGAGCTGCGGGTGCATGTGGAGAGATACAATCTCTATGATGGAAAGACCAATGTTACGACGTTGCCGCAGACACTGAAAGAAGCAGATGGAATTATTCTTGCAACGACAGTGGAGTGGTACGGTATCGGTGGCTATATGCAGCAGTTTCTGGATGCCTGCTGGCTGTATGGTGATAAAGAGACGATCGCAGGCATTTATATGTGTCCGGTCGTGATGTCTACCACCTATGGAGAGAGAGAAGGCAAGCTCAGTCTTGCGTCTGCATGGGAGATTCTGGGAGGCCTTCCCTGCAGTGGCATCTGCGGATATATTGAGAATACTGTGACGCTGGAATTGAATGAACAGTACGGACAGATTATAGAGAAAAAAGCAGAAAATATGTATCGTACCATTAATCAGAAGATTGCAAGTTTTCCTGCCAGCAATAAAGTAATGAGACAGAAAGTAACAATCCCGAAGGCAATCAACCTGACGCCGCAGGAGACAGAACAGTTGTCGGAATACGTATCGGATGATACATTTGTACAGAGACAGAAGGAGGATATTCAGGAACTGACTTCTATGTTCCGGGATATGCTGGATAACAGCGGATCGGATAACGAGCAGGAATATCTGGAGGAATTTCAAAAGATTTTTGTGCCGCAGCCCGGATTTGAGGCAAGATATGTTATTAATATAGAAGAAAAAAAGAGTCCCCTGTGGATTACGGTTGGTGATGGTAAAGTGGAATGCGGATATGGCGAGACGGAGAAACCGGATGTGGAGATGCAGATGAACCGCTCAGCCGTGGAAGATATCGTGAATGGACGAATGACATTTCAGAGAGCATTTATGTCCGGCGTAATGAAGCGAATGAAGGGAGATTTCCGGATCCTCAGAACGTTGGATCAGATGTTCCCTTTTGAAGAAAATGACAGATAGGAGCAAAAAAGATGAAAAAGGATGATTGTATTTTCTGTAAAATCGCAAATGGAGAGATCCCTTCCAAAACACTATTCGAAGATAAGGACTTTCGCGTGATACTGGATCTGGGACCGGCGACCAGAGGCCATGCATTGATTCTTCCCAAAGAACATGCGGATAATCTGTATGAACTGCCGGAAGAAACAGCGGCAAAAGTATTCGTGCTTGCTAAAAATATGGCAGCAAAGATGACAGAGAAATTACATTGTGATGGATTGAACATCGTGCAGAACAATGGAGAAGCTGCCGGACAGACAGTCAGACATTTTCACATGCATCTGATTCCCCGGTATGAGAATGACGGACAGCACATTTTATGGAATCCGGGCGAGAGCACACCGGAGGAACTGGAAGAGATCCGCAAAATTATTACAGAATAGCAGGGAGAAGTCATGAGAACAGTAGATGTAGCTACTTTGACGCAAAATATCAAAGAAATGTGCATAGAGGCAAATCATTTCCTGTCCGAGGATATGAAAAAAGCATTTACAAAAGCAGAACAGCAGGAAAAGGCACCGCTGGGGAAGCAGATTCTGCAGCAACTGCAGCAAAATATGGAAATCGCCGGTCAGGATATGATCCCGATCTGTCAGGATACCGGTATGGCTGTTATATTTCTGGAAGTGGGCCAGGATGTGCATATGGTAGGAGGAAATGTGGAAGATGCCGTCAATGAAGGTGTCAGACAGGGATATGCAGATGGATATCTGCGAAAATCTGTAGTAAAAGATCCTATTTACAGGGAAAATACGAAAGATAATACACCTGCAATCATTCATTACAGCATTGTTCCGGGAGAGCATGTCCGGATAACGGTAGCACCGAAGGGCTTTGGCAGTGAGAATATGAGCAGAGTCTTTATGCTTAAGCCCGCAGACGGCATTGAGGGTGTGAAAAATGCAATATTGACAGCAGTGAAGGATGCGGGACCGAATGCGTGTCCTCCTATGGTAGTAGGAGTGGGTATTGGCGGCACTTTTGAAAAGTGTGCACTGATGGCGAAAAAGGCATTGACGCGTCCGGTGAATGAACATTCAGAGATACCCTATGTAAAAGAATTGGAAGAAGAATTGCTGGAGAAGATCAACAAAACCGGTATCGGACCGGGAGGCCTGGGTGGATCTACGACTGCGCTGGCGGTCAATATTAATACATATCCTACACATATAGCAGGATTGCCGGTGGCTGTAAATATCTGCTGTCATGTCAACAGACATGTGATCAGAGCGATCTGAAGCGTAGAATCCTCGATATTATAGCAAATGGAGTGTAAGCAAAATGGATAAATATGTAAAAGTACCGCTCAGCAATGAAGATGCCCGTTCTTTAAAATCCGGAGATTATGTATATCTGACGGGAACTATTTATACAGCCCGGGATGCGGCACACAAGAGAATGCAGGAAGCATTAGATCAGGGAGAGGCACTTCCTATAGAAATGAAAAACAATGTGATCTATTATATGGGACCGTCTCCCGCAAGAGAGGGCAGACCCATCGGATCCGCAGGCCCGACAACGGCAAGCAGAATGGATAAGTATACTCCGAAGCTGTTGGATCTGGGGCTGAAGGGAATGATCGGAAAAGGAAAACGTTCACAGGCCGTCCGGGATGCAATCGTACGAAACGGTGCGGTGTATTTTGCAGCAGTGGGTGGAGCCGGAGCTCTTTTGTCCCGTGCAATTACTTCTTCGGAGGTAATAGCTTATGATGATCTGGGGACGGAGGCAATCCGCAGGCTGACCGTAAAGGATTTCCCTGCCATTGTGGTAATTGATGCAGAAGGCAATAATCTGTATGAGACAGCGGTAAAAGAATACAACGAAGAATAGGCTGGGCGGATTATGTATAGAATCATACTGATGGTGGTAAGACTGTTCTACAAGGTGCCGTATTATCTGATCAGGATATGGTGGCTGGGAACCAGGAAGAATTTTAACCTGGAAGAGAACTATGCATTTATCAAAAAGGTAACCAAAGCGGCGAACCGGGCCGGAAGAGTGACGATAGAAAGCTATGGGACAGAAAACATTCCGAAAGAAAACGGATTTATCTTCTTTCCCAATCATCAGGGGATGTTTGATGCTCTTGTTTTTCTGGAATCCTGTCCGGTTCCTTTCACCGTTGTCTATAAGAAAGAAGTAAGTAATGTGATCCTGCTGAAACAGGTGTTTCAAGCATTACGTGCAATTGCCATAGACAGAGAAGATATTAAACAGTCGCTTCAGGTAATCAATCAAATGACAGAAGAAGTAAAGCAGGGAAGGAATTTCCTTATTTTCCCGGAAGGAACCAGAAGCCGTATGGGGAACAAGCTGCTTCCATTTAAAGGAGGAACCTTTAAAAGTGCTGTCAGAGCAAAATGCCCTATTGTACCTTGCGCCCTGATTGATTCCTATAAACCGTTTGACGAGAAGTCTATAGCACCCGTGACGGTAAAACTGATTTATTTACAGCCGATCTGCTATGAGGAATACAAACAGTTGAAAACGCCGGAGATCGCAGACCTTGTAAAAGCAAGAATCGAAGCAACTATTCGACAATATTCATAAACAATATCTACAATTAGAAAAATAATTAAAAAATTGATTGACAAACGCATAGAGCTTATGTATAATAATTTTTGCGTCACGAAATGACGCCAATAACATATTGGTAGAGACGATGTTCAGATCATGGAGAAATACTCAAGAGGCTGAAGAGGCGCCCCTGCTAAGGGTGTAGGTCGGGCAACCGGCGCGAGGGTTCAAATCCCTCTTTCTCCGTTTAGCAGCCAAAGTCATAATCAGAAGCATCTTATGGATGCTTCTGATTTTTTATGATAAATTTCTCAAATTGTCAGAAGTGGCGCTATATTTAAAATGCCTCATAAAGCATGCACTGTTTTACCTGAATGATTGTCGCAATGGCAGTGCATGTGGTAACAATACGATGTTTCTACATTCCACGCGTCCTATTAGCCAAAAACAAAAAATATTGATTTTGGCTAATAAATCTGGTTTTTCGCTATGCGAAGCTTGGAACAAAGAACATGGATTATGGACGTGTGCTTGAAAATATTGTTGCCATCGAACTGCTGCGAAGAGGTTATGAAGTCTATGTAGGAATATTATACAAAAAGGAAATAGATTTTGTGGCGATTAAGCGCAGTGAGAAGATATACATTCAAGTATCGGATTGTAAATTTCGTTATTTTTTGTATTGACAAAGCGACATTCTTGGATTATTATAAAATTCCACCGTCTGAAAGTGATAGAATCTGTCATGAAAGCGGGTGAAAAAAGTCAAAAAACTTTTAAGAAAGTTGTTGACAAAGGAAGCAACGCATGATATTCTGAATGAGTTGCGGCTCGAGAGAGCAGAAACGCAGAACCTTGACAAATAAACAGCAATGCAACCCTGAAAATTCTTGAAAGAGAAAATTCAGAACAAAACAAACCAAACAGTAAAGAGAACGCAAGTTCAACGGTTAAAGAGAAACGAAGAAACCAGAGTTTAACTTAACCGGGAAGCAAACGAAAAACATGAGAGTTTGATCCTGGCTCAGGATGAACGCTGGCGGCGTGCCTAACACATGCAAGTCGAACGGACTTTTAATGAAACCTAGTGATTTAAAAGTTAGTGGCGGACGGGTGAGTAACGCGTGGGTAACCTGCCTTGTACAGGGGGACAACAGTTAGAAATGACTGCTAATACCGCATAAGCGCACAGTTTCGCATGAAACAGTGTGAAAAGCCTTGGCGGTACAAGATGGACCCGCGTCTGATTAGATAGTTGGTGAGGTAACGGCCCACCAAGTCAACGATCAGTAGCCGGCCTGAGAGGGTGAACGGCCACATTGGGACTGAGACACGGC
>ENA-ORNF01000054-ORNF01000054.1-human-gut-metagenome-genome-assembly--contig:-NODE-54-length-99796-cov-31.271022_pt1 | contig 99796 bp, 105 predicted proteins | sample MGYA00242110_ERZ509012 | MGnify/ENA primary metagenome ERZ509012 (study PRJEB26280, sample SAMEA2338714) | human gut metagenome | biome: human gut; feature: human-associated habitat; material: faeces... | reverse complement strand
ATGGTCAGATGAATCCTATGTTTATGATGGCTATGATGGACAAAGGTGGAAATAATTCAATGATAGAAACAATGCTGATGATGCAGATGATGGGAAATAACCAGATGAGCTTCCCATTCATGCCTAATCAGAGTCAAAAAGAGGAGAAATAAGTCATGAAAAGAATTAGTGTATCCACTTCGTAAAATATCCATAAATAGAATGAAATTCATGTTACTGGTCTGTGAAGATAGGTAATATATGCTCCTATAGTTCAAAGGATAGAACATAGACCTCCTAAGTCTGGGATACAAGTTCGAGTCTTGTTAGGAGCACGCAGGGAATTATAATAATACAAGGCACCCATGAAGGATAGGATTAATATAGGGCTAATATAGGATGGATGGAAGGAAAAAAAAAGTCTTATACCTTTCTTAGATTCAATAAAGGTTTTGTTTATTTGGCTGGCGGGAAGAGACCGCCTTTTAAGATATTACTCATATAAGGGTATAGTTTTTGCTTGCATAAGTAAGATTGGTTTTTAGTTTGGGCAATAGTAATATTGCTACAGAAGGCTGGTATGTGAATATAGGCCTTCTTTATTTAATTGATTAGACACACACTGGAAATGGAAGAGGAAACTATAACTATTCCTGTAGAGGAGTATAATCATTTACTAAAACTCAAAGGGTATATTCAGAACTGGGATGTAAGGAATATATGGGAATGCCCTAAGTGTGGTACTTACAATCCAGAAGGATACATCTGCATAGAGTGTAAATATGATAATAGTAGTGGTATTTAACACATATTGTTTTACAAAAAAAAAAGTGATGGAACAAGAAAGACAAGAAGAGGGCCTGAAAGAGAAAGTAGAGAAGGCACTGGGAGCAAACATGTCATTGAAAACAAGACAAAGTTTCAGGGAAGCAGTCATCGGGATTGGGAAAGCAACGGGAGACAGTTGTGCAGAGGATGTACTGGACAACTGTCTGATTGAGTTTAGCAGGCTAAAGGATGACCAATCTAAGGGCATGGTAATCACAGCCTTGATGTCAGAACTTCCTTTACTGTTACAGAAAGTAATTTGTGATAAAATGAGAGAGGGTATTACCCTTGAAGTAGTAGCACAAACCTTCGGAGGTTTAAAATAAGAAAAATAATGAGTGAAATCAAACTAAGTCTGAGTATTGAACTTCAAGGAAGTACAATGTTCAGCAAGGAAGAGTGCCTTAAAACAACTCGAAAAGTCATTGAGAGAAAAACCAAATCCGGTAAAGTATTCAAAAAGACCATCTATGTCCAAACTGAAGATTTGGACAAGATGACCAAAGGCTCTGTGAGGATAACTGATAAGAATGGGAAAAATCCCGAGATTATCACTTTCCACACTAGAAAATGTAAACCGGCTACTCAGACTATCAACATGAGTAAGGAGGCTTATGAGTACATGATTAGCAAGGATTCTTGTCCTCCATGTTTCAAGCCAAGAGAATGGTCTGCAATGAATAAAAAAGAAAGGCTTGAGGTCCACTTGAAGAGGACAGTAGAGTATCTTGGTGGTACTTCATATTCTTATCAGATATTTGGAGACTAGGTAAGAAATATTTTCATAGTAAAGGTAAGGATACTAACAATATCCTTACCTTTCTTTTTTTTTTACAACCTATTGATTAAGTAAATATAAGTTTAACAAAAAAAAAAGCATGAAGAAAGTAGATTATGGGTAAAGTAGTAGTAAAAGTTGCTGTATGGTTTGTAATCTTCATTATCCTAATAACCTTAGGACTTGAAATGATTTCAGCACCTAATACCATTGAGAATGTGATAGGATTCTTTATGGTAGTGGCAACATTATATCTATCAGTCAGAACAAAGTGTTTAACAGCAATTAAATTAGAAAGAAAACATGAAAAGTAAATTGATTTTGGGACTTCTGTCCTTGTTTATGGTGTTCTCAATGACATCATGTATGGAGAAGGTAGATGCAGGTTGTGAAGGCATCAAGGTGAATCTGTATGGCAGTGATAAGGGAGTAGATGATGCTTCTTTGGTAACTGGTATTGTATGGTACAATCCTTGGACTACCACAGTATATGAGTATCCTACTTATGTACAGACCATTGACTATGAGCCATTTACAATCAATGCAAAGGATGGTTCAGAGTTCACTGTAGACCCTACTGTATCATTGAAGATTATTGATGGTAAATCACCTGCTGTCTTTAAGAAGTACAGAAAGGAGTTGAATGAGGTAATCAGAGGTACTCTGTATAACTATGTAAAGGATGCCTTTAGAATCCAGCTCAATAAGTTTACTACTGATGATATTGTAAGCAAGAGGGATAGTATTGAGAATGCTATTGAAAGGTACTTAACTCAGGCACTTGCCAAAGAGAACTTTCAACTGGAGCAGCTAACCTCTGGTCTCAAATACCCTCAGACTATTGTAGAGTCAGTAAATGCCAAGAATAAAGCTATCCAACAGGCTATGCAGGTAGAGAATGAGGTGAAGGTAGCAGAGGCACAAGCCAAGAAGCTTATTGTAGCAGCAGAGGCAGAGAAGAAGGCCAATGAGTTGAGGCAACAGGCTCTTACTCCTGCAATTCTTGAGAAGATGTGGATTGAGAAATGGGATGGGACTGTACCAACAGTAATCACTGGTGGGAATACTTCTACATTTTTGGATTTAAGTAAAATAAGAAAATAGTATTGAATAGTACTACTAAAATGTAGGAACATCACCATAGAGGATGGTAAATATAGGGTAAGAATTGGGGGTCATTCCTTTGGTAGATATAATACCTTAGAGGAGGCTCAAGAGGTAGTAAGAAGGGAGAGAAAAAATATATTTCCTTTATCCTCTGAGTTAGACAACAAGATTACTATATAGTTACCTGTATATGGTCAGGTTCCTACAATCTTTAAAGATATTAGCAAGTGATGTGGATTATATCAATTCTTATCATACTTTTCACTATTTGCATCTTGACAGATACAAATGTTGAAAAGTATCGTAGGATAAATGGAGAGATGCAAATAGTAGAGACATATAAGATAGGAGTACCTCTATGGGCAATCTTGGTCATTGTTCTATTGGGCATTGTTCCTTGGCTTAATGTAACTCTATTTGGAATCTTTATTATATTTTATTTCATATTCTCATTAGAGGAGTATTGGTGTGAACTTGACAACGAAGCCATAGTATTTTCATTGGATGGAGGTAACATTATCACAAAATGCCTACTGAAAATCAAGAAGCTACTATATTGGAAAGTATGAAATAGTAAAGAGAAATTGAGCAATGACTAGAGAAGAAGCACAAGAGTTAGCTTTGTCAAAGATTGATAAAACTAAATACCTTATCTTGGAACTTATTACCGGAATGGGTAAGACCAAGGTAGCAATAGGTCTTATTAACCATATATGTGATAGAGTGTCCAAAATTAAAGGAAGACCTGCCACTATACTCATTCTGGTAGCCAAGACTGTACACAAGAAAACTTGGAGAGATGAGATTGAGATGTGGGGAGGAATCATGTCTGACTGTATAACCCTTGAGTGTTATGAGTCCATGAAGAAGTACAGGAAAACAGACTTTGATATAGTGGTTGCTGATGAAATGCAGCACCTTTCTGATGCAAGGTTGGAAATCCTTGAGACCATTAATATCAATGAGTCATTCATTGGATTGTCTGCTACCATCAAGGGAAATACCAGAGATTATTTCCTGTATAGACACAATGCTGAGGTTATCAAGTGTGGTCTTAAGGAAGCTGTAAAGGATAATGTATTACCTGAACCTACAGTATACTTGTTACCCTTATATTTGGATACTACAAGGTATGTTTATAAATCTAGGAAGTTTGGGCGTGACATAATTACTACCCAGAAAGGCTATTATGATAGTGTCTCTTCACTTATAGAGTGGTACAAGAATAAATACTTTAACTCAAGAAATGAGAGAATAAAGAACTTATGGCTCTCTACAGCAGGTAAAAGACTGAAGTGGTGCTCTGAACAAAAGGAACCTCTTGTATTATCTCTTCTAGTCAAGCTTAGGAATTATAAGGTATTGACATTTTGCAGTAGTATAGAACAGTCAGAGAGGATATGCAGGCATAATATAACTTCCAAGAACAGGGACTCGGAGAAGAACTTGGAACTGTTTAACAGGAATGAGATAAAACATATATCTGCATGCAATATTCTTAATGAAGGAGTAAATCTGACTAACTGTAGAGTGGGAATATTCTGCAATTTGAATAGCTCGGAGATTATAACAAAACAAAGGATAGGCAGAATCCTTAGGCATAAATTCCCTATTGTGATAATACCTTACTTTGTGGATACAAGGGAACAGGAGCTAGCGGCTAAGATAATTGAGGAGTATAATGTAGAGTCTGTAAAAAGTATTTCAAGTATTAATGAAATAGAATTATGAAAAATAGAGTTAGAATCATCAAGAAGGAGTTTAAAGTAGATGAAAAGAACAAAGTGGTGGTATGTGAATTGCTCTTCACGTTACAACTGCTTGGTAGCGAGGCAATTCCTAATATAATGGATATACCCGGGAGAATGGCAAAAGAGGCTGTATCAATGGGGGATACTCTAGTTTGTAGGGGAAAAGCCAGATGTAGTAGTGATGATACCTTTGATGAGACAGTTGGCCGTAGAATAGCTGAATGCAGGGCTAAGATAAAGATGTTCAAGGTTGCAAGGAATGTATGGAAAACTCTGGGTAATGACTTGGCTGAAAGAGTATTATCATGTCGCACCTTAAGTAATACATGTGATGTTGCCATGGACATAGAAACGTGGCATCTAAAGAAACTGTTGCCATGATATGTCTTAGTGAGAAAGGTTGCCAAAAGAATGGAGTGGGTATAGGGGAGGCATTGCTTCTCCTACTCATCCATAATAAGGCAGACCTCGAAACAGCTAGAAGTAACCTGACTAAGGAAGGATATATAACAGCCGCATCTTATGGATTATTCCAAGAGAGTGAGTGGAGGCTTACTGGCAAGGGCAAGGAATTGTTGGACTCCATAATTATGGAATCCAGTGAGAAGCAGGAGCCTAATGAGAGGCTATCTCGATTGGCCAAAGAACTGAAGGAGATATTCCCAAAAGGCAAGAAGGACGGTACCAATTATTATTGGGCAGATGGAGTGGCATTGATTATGCGAAGGTTGAAGTTGTTCTTCAAAAAGTATGGAAACACTTACACTGATGAGCAAATCATTAAGGCAGCAAGTAAATATGTGGAAGGGTTCAATGGTAACTATACATATATGAGATTGCTAAAGTATTTCATCTTCAAAGAGAAAGTTGGTGCTGCTGGTGAGGTTGAGGGAGAATCGGAGCTAATTAACTATATCGAGAATGCTGGTCAGGAAGAGAATTTAAGAAATGATTGGACTTCTACATTAAAATGATTGCATTAAGAGAGCGAGTACTGGATAATCTGAGGATTAGAAGGCAAAGGATTCTCAATGGTCAACTGAATTGCATCAGTTCTCCATTCAAGAGGTTTGCTGGTGACTTCATAGGTATAGAGCAGTCATGCTATTATACTGTGACCTCATTTACCAAAGGGGGCAAGTCACAGTTTGTGTCCTACACCTTCATTTATAAGCCTCTTATGTTTTGCTATTACACAAAGGCGGATATAGATATAAAGATATTGTATTTCCCTTTGGAGGAAACTCCTGAAAGGATATTGCAAAGGTTTATATCTTGGTTGCTCTTTGAGCTTAGTGGTGGCAAGGTAAGAGTAAGTCCTAGAGATTTGAGGAGTACTACAAAGGCAGTGTCACAAGAGATACTTGATTTGATTGCATCTGATGAGGTGCAGGACATAATCAGGTACTTTGAAGAGCATGTAGTGTTTCCTGATGAAGCCTGTAATCCCACTGGTATATATAAGTTCTGTGTAAGATATGCAGAAGAGCATGGCAAGACTTATTATAAGGAGGGTAAATACAAGGATGAGTTTGGAGTAGTGAGGAGTAAGGAGGTGTTTGACAGATATGAGCAGGATAATCCTAATGAGTACAGATTGATTGTGATAGATACCATCAACCTCATAGATACTGAGAGGGGAATGACTCTAAAGCAATCTATGGATAAGCTTAGTGAGTATTGTGCAAAGTATTTGAGGAACAGGTATTACTACTCTCCTGTGATAATCCAGCAGCAGGCTTTTGACCAAGAAGGTAATGAGGCATTCAAGATAGGCAGGGTAAGACCTTCAGTTGCAGGATTAGGAGATAGCAAATACACTTCAAGAGACAGTAATGTGGTTCTTGGCCTGTTCTCACCCTATAGGTTTGCTTTAAAGGAGTATGAGGGATATGACATATCAAAGTTCAAGGATAACATAAGATTCTTGGAGATGATAGTCAATAGAGATGGTGAGATGGGAGGGCTATGTCCTTTATTCTTTGATGGAGCTGTGTGCCAATTCAATGAACTTCCAAGACCTAATGACAGGGAAGAATTGCAGAAAGTGTACAGTTATCTGGAATCCATAAGAAGCAGTCCTGCTAGGTCTTTCTTTAGTTACACAACAAGTAAAATAGATAAGGGGTTGTATAAACATAAAATATTTCATAAGTTTGCATCCCTTTTTCGTATATCAACAAAATAAACATAAAAGGAGAAGTAATGGCAAAGATATTAGTTCTTGCAAAGAGTGGATTTGGAAAAACTACTTCTTATTGTGGTAGAATCAAGCTGGGAATAAAGGGTCTTAACCCAAAAGAGACCTATATTATCCAGTGTATTGGTAGGGGTGTTCCCAACCCTGACTTCAAGCTGATTGAAGGTAGTATAGGTGTGGAGAATGTAGGCAAACCTACACAGAAATTATCTAATGCCGGAGCATTGGCTACAGGTAATAGGGTACAGGTGGATTGTCTCACAGGTCTTGACAGGTTTGCAGCAGTGGCAGAAATCGTCAACATGTTGAAGAAGTCACCTTACAAGAATATCCTTATAGATGATATGAATTATCTTGCACAGGATTTCTACATGGCAAATGCCATGAAAGGTGGATGGGATACTCCCAAGCAGATTGGTTATGGGATGGGTCTCATCTTTGATGCTTTCAAGGGACTTCCTGAGGATAAGAATATCATTTGTTGTGCTCATTATGAAGAGTACAAGGATAAGAATGGTGATTCAATATCCTATAAATTCAAGACCACTGGAAAGATGGTGGATGACTACATAACACCTGAAGGAAAGTTTGATATTATCCTCTTTGGTAAGGTAGGTTATGATGCAGAAAACAAGAAACCTATCAAGCATTATGTGAAAGAGTTTGATGGGGAATATCCTGCTAAGGATAGTCTTGGCGCATTAGATGACCTTCCTGATGAGATTCCCAATGATTTGTCTATTGTTGTAGACAAGTTAAGAGAAGTTTATGGATAGGGATGAGACTGTAAGAATATCAAGGTTAGTTGCTAATAATAGTATTACTACAGGTGACATCAGTATGGTATTGATGCAATACTGTATAGAACAGGGCAAGCCTTACTATGAGACTACCCTGTTTGTTACCAAGTTATTAAGTAGTGCACAATTGGCAGCATGTTTTATAACAGCCCTAGACTATTATGAAAGGAAATTCACAATATACAAGCTGTGGGATAAGCCTGATATATTACAGAAGTCTGGAGGATTAGGACAATTATTACAGATATTTTAGTAACAGGTATTTAAGTATTTTTTTTTTATTTTAGCAAGAAAAGTATGAATAAGACATTAACAGTAAGACAGTTTGCTGCTGTAAAAAGAGTAGCACAGAATGTAAGCTTTGCAGTGGCAAAAAGGGATAAAATCTCTGCGAAGATGCAGGAACTCAGCAAGGAGTATGAAGACCTGACCAAGGAGATTGAAGGACATGAGATGGGAATCAAAGCCTTGACAGGAGGATTTACAAGTGAAGACCTGATTGTCAAGAGGGTTGAAGATACAGGCAAGGTTGATAAGGAAGGTAAGCCTGTAAAGGTTACCAAATATGAACCTAAAGCTGGAGTGGTATCATTCAATGAGGAAGACAGGGTATATGAAATTGACTTTAATGCTGCTCATGATATTGCTGTAGGCTCAGTACAGCAGGATGACCTAGTATGCGCTGAGTTACCAACTAGTGATACAACAGTAATGGATGATACTGGGTATACTCCCTTGGCTACACAATACTAAAGAGAAAAGAGAAGAAAGAAGAGAAAGAAGAAGAAGATTAATCTTTATGAATATGAAAGATAACAAATCAATTAGTTTTATGGCAATCAGTAAAGGTTCTGTATCTACTGAAGGCTTAGAGATAAAGAGATTCATAGGAGTAGGCTCGGTGTTTGTATTGGCAGTCAATCCTGATAAGAAGAAGCTTGAGGAGCTGTATATGACCCATCTTGAAAAAGAGCCTGAGTATGTAGGAGAGGTTGAGGTAGGAGAAGACAAGCACAAGGTAAAGAATGTGAGGATTGATTTTATTGTCAAGACTGACCCTGAAAAGTGCAATGGAATTGACACTACAACCAAGGTATCACTCTTTGTCAGACAAGAGTACAGGTATAGCAAAGACAGCAGCAAGATTCAGGTGATTGATAAGTATGGAAGGACTGCATGGCCTACTATTGAAGAGGCCAAGGCACATGCTACTGTACTTACTAAGAAGGATGGCAGTGTCTATAATGCCAATATAGACAAGGACTATAGACCTGCATACTTTGGAGAAGAGGAATTGACTAAGTTCCTTAAGGCATATCTTAATATTCCTGATGTAATGAAGTATGTCAACAATACTTGGGTTATGGTTGATAATCCGCAGGACTGTGAAGCCAGACTTGAAAGTATTGAGGACTATTTCAAGGGAGACTTCAGTGAGTTGAAGGATGTAATCTCATATCAGCCTTCTAATAAGGTCAAGGTTTTGTTTGGAGTAAGAACCACAGACGATAACAAGCAATATCAGACTGTGTATACCAGCATGTTTCTGAAGAATCATGTTAGTTATTACAGTAGGCTTGACCAGGATTTACAGGAAAGGAAGCAACAAGGGGCATTTGCCAACACCGAGTTTATAGTTGATGACTTGAAGGAGTATAAGGTAGATTCTACTGACCTCAGTCAGTCAGGTACAGGTGCTTTACCCTTTCCGGGTGCTACTGACTCAGCACCGTCCCCTTGGGATTTGAGCAAGTAAGTGTAACTGTTAAAAAAAAAAGCATGGCATTCAGCAAGGGCAAGGATTCTGTGAGTTTGAAGGAAATCTTGGATAGAGTAACAGAAGCAGATATTTTATCATATTATTTGGGTGTTACAGAAGTACCCACTATTATAAATTCCCCATTAAGAAGGGATAGAAGACCTTCCTTTGGTCTCTATTCCCCCAATGGGGAAAGGATATATTATACAGATTTGTCTACAGGAGACAGGGGAGGAATCTTTGACCTCCTTGGTCATATGTGGAGCTGTAGTTATAGTGAGGTCTTATCAAGAATCAGGAAGGATATGGAAAGGTTTTCTTTGGATAATTGCAATATTCAAACATATACACCATGTGTTGTAAATGATATGAACAGTCATAACAGCAACTCAGACCTGCAATGCAAGATTAGGGAATGGAGGAAACATGATATAGAATATTGGGAGTCTTATGGCATTAGTGTTGAATGGCTCAAATATGCAGAGGTTTACCCCATATCCCATAAAATTGTCCTCAAAGATGGTCATAGATATGTGTTTGTAGCTGATAAATATGCCTATGCCTATGTTGAACATAAGGAAGGAAAAGTTACGCTAAAGATATACCAACCCTTTAATAAGGGCAGGTATAAGTGGAGTAACAAGCATGACAGCTCTGTGGTAAGCCTATGGACTAAGGTACCTGAATATGGGGAACAAATATGTATTTGTTCCTCATTAAAGGATGCCCTATGTCTATGGTCTAACACAGGGATACCTTCCCTTGCCATTCAAGGTGAGGGATACAGAATGAGTGGTACTGCAATAAGTGAATTGAACAGGAGGTTCAAGAAGGTATTTATTTGTCTGGATAATGATAAGCCCGGCCTAGAAGATGCTGAGAGGCTTTCAAGAGAGACAGGATTCACTAATGTGGTATTACCATTCTTTGATGAAGGAAAAGATATTTCAGATTTATTCAAGGCCAAGGGAAAGGAAGAGTTCCTTAAAATAATCATTCCTTTATTTACCTCTTCTAGAGGGGAAGAGTATAGAGATGATTTGCCCTTTGAGATTGAATAGAAAGCAGAGTTTGGTATTAAAAAAAAAGCATGGAAAAAAGAAAGATTACAGTAGTATGTACTACAGGAAACAGAACAGTGGAAATACTCTCAGATGCAACTACATTGAGAGAATTAAAGAGTGATTTGACAAGAGAAGGGATTTCATATAGGAATATGAGCTTCCTTGAGGGGCTGTCAAAGACAGAGTTAAAGTCTGATGACTCTATCCTTCCTCATGATATTACTTGGAAGGGGCAGGTTACCAATAATTTGGTAATTATGTTAACCACCACAAATAAGAACATTAGGTCTGGGGCTTCCATGAGTAGAATGGAGGCTTATACCTGCATCAAGACAATGGGTCTTCAGGATGAGTGTCAGAAGAGATTTGGCAAGAACTTTACTCAGTGCAAGACCAGTGACCTTGTATCCTTGATAGAGGAGAAGAGGGATAAGAAAGAAAGTCCTGCTAAGGAAAGTCCCGTCAAAAAGGGTAAGGAGGTTGTCAGCTATACAGATGAGAAAGGTGTAAAACAAGCCCTTGTAAAGCTGGTGGAGGCATTGTATGATGCAGGAAATCTCAGCTTTAAGGCTAGGGGGATGATACTTGAGGATTTAGGTGTTAAAGCTAAGGCCGAAAAGGAGAAAGCCGTTGAGTTTACCAAGGGCGAGATAGATGAAATGTTTGAGGGCTTGATAGGCTAAGAGTAGATAGGGGGAGGAATATTATATTCCTTCCCTATTTTTTTTATTTTGTATACATTTAGAGTTCTCAAATATGGAAGCAGTTTCTAGGGAGAGTGTACCCGAAATAATAAGAGAGCACAAGGAAAAGGGGTATTTTATGGAGAATATCCTGAGGATATATGATGTATTCAAGGAATTCTTTGGTGAGGAGAGGGTTGATTTGAGAATAGTGGAGCCACCAATAGACGCATTTACAAGACAGCTATCTGAAGAGCCTATAAAGGAAGGTGTAACAAAGATTACACGGTGTTGGGATGCATTACTACGCCCATTTATATTAGTGTACTTTCCTAGAGTAAAGGTAACTAATGAGCATGGAAATTTTGTATACATTACAGAACTGTATGTGAAGGTTAGACTTGCAGTACCCGGGGTTCTTAGTACCATTGGAATGAACAGGGCAGAGTACACATTGGACCAATTCTACTCTGACTATATGCACAGTCATATATGTGGAATACCTATTGGTGACTTTGAAAGGTTTGAAACTCCTTGTTTGGGCGCAGGACCTATACAAGGCACATCGTATATGCTGAGGAGTAAGGTATGCACTAATGAGGAGTGGATGCTATTCTGTTATGAATTAAGCAAGTTTGTTACTGTAGAGTCATTGTCAGGAGGACCTTATAGGAAACTAGAAAGAATCACTAGCTCCTCGGAAAGAATAGATTACATCGGATATAGGAGAGCACAGAACCTACCAAAGTTCATAACAAATTTCGTAAGACATTTGATTCTCAGCAGGAAGTTGAAGTTTGTCTACAGGAATGGGTCATATGTTTTGGGTATGTCAAATGCTGAATGTATGATACTTGTAAGTAATGAATTTATTAACTGGTACAATCAACTTGATAACGCAGAAGCTGAGCAGGTGAAAGATATTAAGAGATACTACATGAAATCTGGAGTGGCAGCTAAAGGACATATATATGGTATGAATATGTCATTGCCGTTACTTGATAGGGTATCTGAGCATGTAGGTAGACGAATATGCACTTTCAAAGGTAGGGAAATCAAACTTAGAATCTCCGGAGCTGTCAGTGAGACAAGTGTCCGAAGTCTATTCTTGTCAGAGGATGTTATCTCAGAAATATTAAGTGTTATACTTGAAGTAATAAATCTCAAATATGGAAAGAACAAACAATAATGTGAAAATAGTGGAAGCGAAGAGCCACAAGAACTGTGACTATACTCTTGTGATACCTGAAGAATTGGAGAACAAGATAAGGTTTGCATGTAGGGAGGTATGGAGTAGGGAATGGTCAGGGATATTATTCTACACCTATGAGGGAACCTTTGAAGGAGGTGACCTTAGGATATTGTGTAAGGATATGTATATCATGGATATAGGCTCTGCTGCCACCACAGAGTTTAGTAATAGTCCTGATATAGTGGCCTATATATGTGAGAAGGAACTTCTAGGTTGTCAAATGGGCTTGATTCATTCACACAATCTCATGGCTACCTTCTTTAGTGGTGAGGATGTCAAGACCTTAAAACAGGAAGGTACAGACAGTAATAACTTCGTATCTCTTATTGTCAACAACAGGGGTGATTATTCTGCTGCTGTTACTAGGAAAGTAAAGTCTACAAGAGTAATTGAGAAGAAAACTATTGGGTTCTTTGGGGAACCTGATAAGACAGAAATTGACGAATATGTTGATGATACCGAAGTAATAGAGTATTTCAGGCTAAGGGTAGTGGTTGAAAACAGATATAAGTCTTCAGAAATTGAGAGCAGATTAATTGAATTGAGGAATAAGGCTGTTGTTGATTTACCCAATAAGACAAAAGTATTTGGACAGTATTATGGTCAAAAAATACAGAAGGATAAGAAAACTGACTATCAGGAAGACCCATCTGTCAATACCTTAAGTGTTAATAAAGATGCTATCAAGGAAATGGTACTGCAAATAGTTACTGGGAGCATCTTGATGACTACCAAGAGTAAAATAGACCCAAGCAGATGGTCTGGAGCAATGACTACATTGTATACTGAAAGGTTTGGTGCAGGTAAAGAGGCCCTCAGGAGATTTGATGAATGGGCTAAGGCATACCTTGAGTATTTGATGTGGAGCATAGAGGATGATGATTTGGAAGGAAAAGGTCTTGATATTACTGAAATGGCCTCAGTCTATGCCAGCCATGTCATACATGAGCTAGAAAAGTTACCTAGTAACATTTATATCGAAAGGTATATCAAATTCCTGAAAGATTATATAGTTTAAGAAAGAAAAGAAAAGTTATGAGTACAGAACAAGAATCAACAGATAACCTGCTGCCGATAAATTCCCCCACATTACTTATGGATGATACCACTAGCAGGTTCAGTTCAGCTATCTGGTATAATAAAATACGGGAGAAATCCATTACACTTGCAGGCATTGGTGGGATTGGAAGCTATGTAGGATTTCTGTTGGCACGAGTAAAGCCCAAGGCCATATTCATCTATGATGATGATACTGTGGATGAGGCTAATATGAGTGGCCAATTGTATGGATTAGAGGATGTAGGAAAGACAAAGGTAGGTGCACTTGCTGAAATGGTATCCAATTATGCTAATTATTATGGTATATGTGGTATTAGTGAAAGGTTTACCGCAGATACCAAAGCATCAGACATAATGATTTGCGGATTTGACAATATGGTAGCCAGAAAGAATTTCTTTCAGGCATGGAAGAATCATGTTCAGAGCAAACCTAGTGAGGAAAAGGCAAACTGCCTATTCATTGATGGTAGATTGGCTGCTGAGGAGTTTCAAGTATTGTGCATTAGAGGAGATGATGAGTATAATATCAATAGGTATGAATCACAATTCCTATTCTCTGATGAGGAGGCTGATGAGACAATATGTTCTTACAAGCAGACCACATTCTGTGCAAATATGATTGCATCATATATGGTAAATCTATTCGTGAACTTTTGTGCTAACCAGTGTAACCCTCCCATAGAAAGGGATTTACCCTTCTTTACAACTTATAATGCAGAAATTATGTATTTAAAGACTGAGTCATGACAGAAAACGCTAAGCAACTGGTACGGACAATCTTTGCGATACACAGGACAACACCTCCTTATTCTTCAGAATCTATTCCATTAACGGACAATGGTGTTAAGGTAGGAATATTAGTACGGAAAGATGAAGGTTTTCCACTAGTAGGCAATATTAATGGTCTTATAAGAGATAAGAATGGAGATGTGATAGTACCTTTGTATGAGCAAGGAGTTCCTATGAAGGTACAAACTTTTTATTCACTTCTGAGAAACTCATCAGGACAATATGGTATAAGGAAGTTCATTCTCTCAGGCACAGTATATTGGGCTAGTACAGGACTAATCTTGGATGAGGATTTGAATCCTTTATTCCTATGTACTATTGACCTTTCAGAGAAGGAGAAGACTAAATGCTATGTGAGTCCAAAGGTTTTTGAATCATCATCACCTCTAAGTAAAGGCATTGTATTCACTGTACTTAATGTCATGTATAATTACGGCATTATCACTTTACATAGAAAGATACAGAAGCCAGAGGTTATAATCGGTCCTATTGATAACATTGTCAAGCCCACTGTGCCCAGCAGTGTAGACACCTTTAATGATGATGTGAATGACTTCTTGGCTGATAATGTAGATGTTGTAATGAGGCAATGGGAATAAGAGAGTATCTTGGTGATTGGATGAATGTCATAGATGAGAATGAGCTAATATCAATAATGCAGAATCTGAGAGGATTATATGCTACAAAGAAGATATGCCCCGAGCAATGTGACATATTCAAAGCTTTCAGGCTTTGTCCCTACAATAGCCTGAAGGCGGTATTTGTAGGCCAAGACCCATATCCGCAGAAAGGAGTTGCAACTGGTATATTATTTGGCAATAGGGCAGAGGTGGAGGAGAGCGAATTATCCCCATCCTTAAACATTGTTAAAGAAGCAGCAATCAATTTTGAGGTTCCGCATTATTGTATTACCTTTGACCAAACCTTAGAGAGTTGGGCAAGACAAGGGATATTGATGATAAACTCTGCACTTACAGTAGAGATGAATAAAGTCGGTTCACATACTATGATGTGGAGACCTTTTATATCTAAACTGCTGAGAAATATATCGGAGAATAACCTTGCTGGGGTATATGTATTATTTGGTAAACAGGCTCAGACATTCAAGCCTTATATCAATAGTAAGTCCAATTTTATTATTGAAGTTGAGCATCCTGCCTATTTTGCAAGGAATGGTACTAAGATGCCACACCAGCTATTTGCTGATGTCAGCAATAAGGTTAAGGAGATTTACGGAGTACCTATAGATTGGTACCAAGAATATTAATACAAAAAAAAAAAAAAGAAATGAAAAAAGCAGAAAGAAACTGTTTGTACCTCAAAAATGGAGAAGAGGTACACATTGGTGACATCCTTGTAAAAGGAGACAAACTCTATGTAGTAGATGAGGAAATCATTCCTGTTTTGATTGAACAAGGAGTTCTTTGCACAAAAGAGTCCCTTAGTGAGAAAAAGAAGGATGCAGATGACATTTCAAAGGATGATTTGGCTTTCTATGTCAATAAGGTTGCACAGAGATTTGGTTGGAAGCCAGCAAAGGCTTCCAACTATCTTAATACCATTGATTCCTGCTATCCAGCAGCAGCATTTGCCATGGTATTGAGGGAGATAGCCATTGAATTGGACAAGAAGTATGAAGACCATATCAGTAATAGTCCTGAGATTTATTCAATCTCACTTATAAATGGGAAAATCACCAAACTCTATAAGAGTAGTATCAGGAGTTACAAGAACTTTGCAGCATTCAGAACCATAGATGATGTAAAATTTGCTTGCAAGGTTCTGAGAGAAGTCCTTAAAGACATGTTCAGGGATGGTAAATAAGAAGATTAGGAATTCCACACAGAGTACCTTTGAAGGTATAACCTTTAAATCAAAGCTTGAGAGGAGTGTATATAACACTCTTCTTGAGCAAGGATTTGAGCCTAAGTATGAGCCAATTACATTTGTTATATGGGAAGGGTTTCATCCTGAAATCCCGTACTATGATAGAGAAACTGACCGTCAGAGGGATGTGAGATTAGCAACTATTGGTGGCAGCTCATCAAAGATGCTGGTCAGGAAGAAAGCAAGAATCATTAATGTACAGCACACACCAGATTTCTATTTCAAATACAATGACCTTAATGTTTACATAGAGGCTAAGGGAATGGAGAATGATGTATTCTATCTTAAGAAAAAGATGTTTATAAAGTACCTTAATGACCGGTATCTTGAGAAAGGAGAAAAGTCCATATACTTTGAGGTTTATACTAGGAAACAGTTGTTGCAGGCAATAGAAATTATTAAGAATTATGAACAAGAGTAGTCCCATAGATAGAATGAAGGATTTAATTCCCTCATTACCCGGCAACGATGTTAACTTGGCATTTAGGCTTTTGGATACCAGAGACTTTGAGTCCCTTCAGTCCTTGGTTAACTCATCAATCATTAGGACAAGGATTGCACTTGCAAGAGCAAACACCAAGGAAAAGTACCTGAAGGCTGACCTTGAGGGAATGGGGAAGTTGCAATCAGAGGTTGATGCCTATTATGAGGCACTCTATCCTTCATCAGATAATCTTGAAGAGTTTTATTATTAGATATGAAATCTTTAAAGGAAATAAGCTGGGATGTGGATGAGGCAACATATAGGGCAGACCCTGCCTTAAGTTACTCTACCATAGCAAGATATGAGAGGGAGGGGTTTAATAACCTAGATAAGCTGTTTGATAAGCTGGATACCCCATCCCTGACATTTGGTAGAGCTGTGGACAGCATCATTACTGGAGGACAGCCAGAATTTGATAAGGAATTTATGGTGGCAGAATACCCATCAATTCCTGACTCTATTGTGAGGATAGTAAAGTCCCTGTTCAGTCAATATAAGGATTCCTGTGATAACCTGAGCAGTATTCAGGATGCTAGAATTATCAAAGAGACTGAGGAACAGGGTTATCAAATGAATTGGAGACCAGAGACTAGAGCTAGGGCAATTAAGGAAAAGGGATATGAATACTATAATCTGTTATTTGTAGCAGGTAATAGGACTATACTTGACACACAGACCTACCAAGATGTGTGCAATGCAGTAAGAGCATTGAAAGAGAGCAAATCCACTCAATTCTACTTTGCAGAGGACAATCCATTTGAACCAGACATTGAAAGATTCTATCAGTTGAAGTTCAAAGGAGAGTTCAATGGTGTAAAGTATAGAAATATGGCTGACTTAATCATAGTCAATCATAAAGAGAAGTGGGTAAAGCCAGTAGATTTGAAAACAAGTTCCCATACAGAGTGGGATTTCTATAAATCCTTTGTAGATTGGAATTATCAAATTCAGGCAAGACTATATTGGGCTATTATAAGGCAAAATATGGATAAGGATGAGTACTTCAAAGACTTCAAGCTGCTTGACTATGATTTCATTGTAGTCAATAGGAGAATCCTTGTCCCATTGGTGTGGACTTGTCCATTTACACAGGCAGTAGGTACATTGAAATTTGGAAAGAATGACCAAATAGAAATGAGAAGTCCTTTTGTGATAGGAGAAGAGCTTTCTTCTTATCTCACTTCCAGACCAAGAGTTCCTGTGGGTATTAATGAAACTGGTCCTAATGATTTAAGAGAATGGTTAAATACATTGTAATATGCAAGTAATAAAAAGAGATGGCAGTATAGAGGAATTTAATGTTGATAAGATTATAAGTGCTGTAGAGAAAGCCTTTAAGTCTTGCAACAAGAAAATGCCTCAATATCTGTATGATATGATAGGTGTCTTGTTTGGTACTTTGGAAGGAGATACTATAGGTATTGAGGAGATACAGAATAAGGTTGAGGATGTTCTTATGAATGACAAACACTTTGATGTAGCAAGGAGTTATATCATTTATAGAGAGCAGCATAAGCAGGCAAGATTCATTAGAGAAAGAATTGATTATATGGATGAGTATAGTCAGTCTAATGAAAATGCAGCCACTTCATCAGAAACAGATGCTAATGCAAATGTAACTATGAAGAATGTTGCCAACCTTGAGGGTGAAGTATATAAGACTACTAATAGGGTTATTCAGAGGCAAAGGATGAAAGACAAGCTGAATGAAATGTATCCTGAAGTAGCTAAGAAGTATGAAGAGGATTTGAACTCTCATGTTATTTATACACATGATGAAGCAACCACTCCTGTCTTGAAGCAGTATTGTATGGCTGTGAGTCTGTATCCTCTTATGATGGAAGGAGTTGGCAATATTGATGGTATCACTCCAACACCTCCTAATGACCTGCAATCATTCAGTGGTCAAGTAACCAATCTTATCTTCTTGCTATCTTCTCAGTGTAAAGGTGCAGTGGCAGTAGGTGAATACTTTATTGCCCTTAACTATTACATTGTGCAGGAATTTGGTCCTAATTGGTATGAAAAGTTGGATGTAGTAACTACTACAGACCATTGCAGTAAGCAGAGGACTGTAAGAGGTGCCATATATAAAGCATTCAAACAGTTTATCTATGGTGTAAATCAGCCTGCTGGTAATAGGTCATATCAAAGTCCATTAAGAAATTTGGTACTTTCAAATAAATTTTATATCTTTGCAGCATAAAATAATTTATAATTATGGCTGCACATAGAAAAGATTTAGATGATAGTACTATTATTGACTTGTATTTACAAGGTAAGTCCTCAACTGAAATAGCAAAACAGTTTGGGACTTCTCATAGAACAATCTTGTTAAGATTAAAAAAGCATACTATAGAGAGAAGAACTCTATCAGAGTCACAATGGAATTTCAAATCCAAAGAAATTCCTAAAGACTTTAGCAATAAAGAAGTCATGGAAAGATTATATTTGAAAGAGGGTCTTTCAAAGAAAGAGCTTGGTATTAGATATAATTGTGACCCTTGTGTTATTGATAGAGTTCTGAAGAACTTAGGTATTAAAATTAGGAATAATTCAGAAAGCAAGGTAGGTCTGATGACAGGAGATAATCATCCTAATTGGAAGGGTGGAATTTCTACACTATCTCAAAGAATTAGAGAATATTGTAGTGATGACTCTCTGAAAAAGGACATACTTTGCAGAGATGGCAATCAATGTGTTATATGTGGTAGTAAAGATAGCCTACATGTACATCATTTAATTCCATTTAAGTCTATTCTTAATAGAATTATTATACAAAATTATCCATTATCACCAGTAGATGATGCAGATAAATTGTACGAGATTGCTGTTAAAGACAAAGAGCTGAATAATCCTAATAATCTAATAACAGTGTGTTCTATGTGCCACCATAAAATACATGGTCAGTTGTAGGTGGACTATAAACCCCTTGAATTGCTGGAACCCTAAGTCATAAGATATGGCAATCAGCAGCCAAGACCAATTTATTGGTAAGGTTCAACGACTATTCCTTTATGGAAGTACACTCAAGTGAGTGGAAGCTGGGGGTACTCATTTTTTGAGTAATGATATAGTCTGAACTTATAGGAAACTATAAGAAGTTCATAAGAGAACTGCATAGAATTAACGACTCTATGTGAACATAATGTTACAAATGTATCTTATTATGACCACACATATTTTGATTCTCTGTTTGGGGAGTTCTATTATCCTGATGGAACCAAGCCCCAATGGGAGGCAATAGATTGCCTGCAAAGGCTGTTTATGAAGTTCTTCAATAAGTTAAGGACCAAGCAGATACTTACATTCCCTGTAGAAACTATGGCTATGGTGTATGACCCAAAGACCAATGATATTATAGATAAGGAGTATAAGGATTTCACTGCTGAAATGTATGCAGAGGGTCATAGCTTCTTCACCTATATTTCAGATAGTGCTGATAGTCTTGCATCTTGCTGTAGATTGAGAAATGAGCTTGCAGAGAATACCTTCAACCCTACAAGTGGGTTGACTGGTGTTATGACTGGTAGTTGCAATGTAATCACTCTTAACATGAATAGAATCATTCAGAACTTTCACAGTATGGTCAGAGGTAATGACTTTGGGTGTTTTAATTCTAGTGAGTTCAAGAGGTACCTAACAAGTATTCTCGAAAGAGTCTACAAGTATCATATAGCCTTCAAGACCATGTTATATGAAATGGAAGAGAGAGGAATGTTTGCAGCTTCAAATGGAGGATATATCCATATCAGCAAATTATACTCTACCATAGGTATTAATGGTCTGAATGAGGCTGCTAGGTTCTTGGGACTTAAGGTAAGTAACAATGAGGAATATATCAAATTCCTTCAACTTGTACTTGGAACTATTAAAGAACAGAATAAGATACATTCTATACATGATAAAAGCAGGCCATTCCTATTTAATTCTGAGGTAGTACCTGCTGAGGGATTAGGAGGAAAGAATTATAACTGGGATAAGGAAGATGGCTATTGGGTCCCAGAAGATGAGAACCTGTATAACTCATACTTCTATAATGCACATGATGATACCTCAGTGCTTGATAAGTTCATTCTTCATGGAAGACAGACTTACCAATATACTGATGGGGGAAGTGCAGCCCATATCAATCTTGAAGACCCTCTCAGCAAGGAGCAGTATCTCAAGCTTATAGCTTTTGCTATAGCTAATGGAACTAACTACTTCACATTTAATATTCCTAATAGTAAGTGTGATACTTGTGGTTACATTACCAAGCATCCTATTACTGAATGCCCTAAGTGCCATAGTAAGAATATTACTCAATATACAAGAGTGATAGGGTATTTAAGACCTATTAAATCATTTGGTAAAGATAGGCAGATTGAAGCTAACAAAAGAGTTTATAGTAAAGGTGTATAATTTGTCCTTAAGATTTTGTTATTTGCATTATTTTTAGTACCTTTGCATCAAAATAATTTAGTATGGAAGATAAAATTTTACAAAGTTGTGGTGATGTCTTGGTAATAGAAGGTAAATCAACAAAGAAAGTAAGGAATAGGTACTATTACACAGGACATTTTGAGGGATACACCAGAAGGCTATATTTTAGATTAGATAGTGCCCAATATGGTAATGTCTCTAATCCAGATAAGAGAGATGAATATGGATTTATCTGTGATGAGTCTATTACTGATAAGCATATTTATAATGTTTGGAAGAATATGGAGAGGAGATGTTATGACCCTAAATGTCCTGCTTACAGTACTTATGGAGCTAAGGGGATAATAGTATCAGAAGAGTTCAAGATATATTCAAATTTTAGGAGATGGTATGAAGAAAATGGAGATAGTAGTCATAGTCTCGAAATAGATAAAGATTGCAAATCTCTTATACTAAATATTCCCAAAATATACTCTCCTAATACTTGTATTCTCTTACCTCCAGAGATTAACACTTTTATTTCAACTATAGGTAAGGGTATTTATCTTACTCCTCATAATACATATTGTGTTAGATTGAGGAGGAAGTTTGCTAAGGTTAATAGAAATTTCAAAACTTTGGAAGAGGCAGTTGCTTATAAGAAGGATAGAGATATGGAATATCTTAATACCTTAGTGGAAAAATATCCCCTACCTATAGATAACCTTAATATAGTTAAAAGATATGTTGAAATATTTGAATACTCAAGTAACATTTGCAGAGGTGCCTGACGAAATTACATTATGTATAAATATTACAGGATGTAAAAATGGGTGCAAAAACTGCCATAGCCCTTACTTGGCAGAGGACATTGGGGAAATATTGGATGAAGATGCTTTAGAGGAGATGGTACTTGCCAATAAGGGTATTACCTGCATTGCATTTATGGGTGGAGATTCAGACCCTGAGAGCATAAACAGGCTTGCAGAGTTTGTAAAGAAGAAACGTAGCATGGGCTTAAAAGAGTGGAACAATATAAAGGTTGCATGGTATAGTGGCAGGGATATTCAGGCTGATGAAATTGACCTGAAAAACTTTGACTATATCAAACTTGGCCCATATATGGAAGAGTATGGCCCACTTACAAGAAGGGGCACAAATCAAAGGTTCTACTGGGTATGCAAGGCAATACATGAATATCCTGATTTGAAAAAAGAAGAGAGGTATTATACTATAGATATGACAAGTGAATTTTGGAAAGATGAGACTAAAGATTAAAGTAAAAGTATTGACTGGAGGATGCATGCCTTCAATTAGTGAAAAGGGAGATTGGATTGATTTGAGAAGTGCTGAAACAGTTGAATTGAGTGCTTCTCAGGCCAACACATTAAAGAGGAGAACTGTTAATGGAGTAGCAGAGGGTCATAGAGAGGTAAAGATACCTGTTTATTATATTCCTCTTGGAGTGGCAATAAAGCTGCCAAAGGGGTTTGAGGCTATTATAGCCTCCAGAAGCAGTGCTCCTGATAAATTGAAAGTGTTTATCCCTAATGGAGAGGGTATAGTAGACAACAGTTATAGTGGCAATGCAGATGAGTGGCATTATATATGTTCTCCTATGGAGAATACTACCATTAATAGTGGTGATAGGATATGCCAGTTTAGGATACAGCTTAGTCAGAAGGCTACTATATGGCAGAAGCTTAAGTGGTTGCTTAGCTCTGGTATTGAGCTTGTAGAGGTTGATGATTTGGGAGAAGAGAATAGAGGAGGATTTGGTTCTACCGGAGTTAAATAATAAAAAAAAAGCATGGAAGATGTTTATATTGGAACTATTAATTACGTTTGCTATAGTAGCTTTTGTAGCTTTGATTGTCAATGCAGTCGAAGACCATAAAAGGAATGGTGAGCCTCATATGTCATTCAAAGAGTCAATGGACTTGGTGGAGTTGCCCATAATAACTTTCTATAATAATGGAAAGAAATTGAATTTCCTGTTAGATACAGGAGCCAATAACTCTATAATCAACAAGTCTGTTATCAAAGATTTGGATTACAAGGAATGCACTGAAAACTTGGATACCTTTGGTATAGATGGAGAGGTTAAATCAAGCATGCCTACATGTACCATGGAAGTCAAGTATAAGGATAATTCCTTTGAAGACACTTTTACCATACTTAATATGGATAGTGCATTCAGGCAGGTTAAGGAAGATTCAGGTGTTCAATTACATGGCATATTGGGAAGCCTGTTTTTTCAGAAGTACAAATATGTGATTGATTTCAAATCATTGGTAGCCTATATTAGGAAATGATATACTATGTTACTGAACAGAGGGAATTATTTGGTGGGTATTCAGGTGCTAAGTATAAGTGTATAACTGTAGAGGAGTCATTTGAAGTACTGAATCCATTAAGTATTGTAGGGCTTGATACTGAGACTACAGGGACTGAGATATGGACAGGGAGACTGCTTCTTCTTCAACTTGGAAATAAGGAAGACCAAGTGGTGATAGATTGCACAACTGTTGGTATTAATCAGTACAAGGACTATCTTGAAAGTAATAGGCTGTTCATCATCCACAATGCAAAATTTGACTTGAGATGGCTGTATAAGGAACACATTGTAATTAGAAATGTCTATGACACTTATTTAGGTGAGAAGATTCTATTCCTTGGATTTCCACCCGGCATTGTATCCCTGTCTTTACAAGCATGTTGTGACAGGTACTTGCATGTTTATTTGGATAAGACTGTGAGAGGAAAGATACATGCAGGTGTAACAGAGGAAGTCATAGTCTATGCAGCAAATGACGTAGTATATCTTGAGGATATAATGAATGCCCAAATGAAGATAATAGCACAGAGGGGACAGCAGAATGCTCTTGAAATAGAGAACAAGTTTGTAAGAGTCCTTGCATATATTGAATTTTGTGGCATTAGACTTGACCCATCTAGGTGGAAAGCTAAAATGGTCAAGGATAAGGAGAGGTTAAGGGTTGCAGAGCAGAGGCTTAATGATTGGGTTATCAAATATGTGCTAGACAAGAATGACCCTTCCCTAATACAAAGGAATTATGATTCCCATAAAAAGGGCAAGCCTGCCAAGCTCAAAGAGGGTGTATATGTTGCAATCCCTGCACCCTCCTTATTCTCTGAGTTTGATACAGGACCTCAATGTATTATTGATTGGAGTAGTTCCAAACAGGTAATCAGGCTATTCAAGGAACTTGGGTTTGACTTGTTGGTCAAGGATAAGAAGACAGGTAAGATGAGGGAGTCTGTAGAGTCCAAGTATATAGAAATGCAAAAGGATAAAAGTGATATTGTTCCCTTATACCTTGAGTATTCGGCAGCTTTTAAAGTAGTGACATCTTTTGGTCAGAATTTCCTTGATGCCATTAATCCTGTTACACAAAGAATCCACCCAACATTCAATCAAATGATGGATACTGGTAGATTGAGTTGTGGCTCAGGAGGAAAGGGTAGAGGAGGCAAGACAAAAGATGATGACATTGCAGAAGAGGATAAGGATAAGAATACCACTACACAGACAAATGATAAAAGTGTCAATATCCAGCAACTCCCAGCCACAGAGGAGACAAGAGCAGCATTTGTGCCTGAAGAGGGTCACTTGCTGGTAGACTGTGATTATGGGGACCAAGAAGGACATGTGTTCACTGAACTATCCAATGATAGGGAATGGATTGCATTCTACAATGACCCTAATCAAAGAGATGGACACTCCTTTGTAGCCAAGATGTGTTTCCCTAAAGACCTTGATGGGGTTGCAGAGAAGGATGTCAAGAAGGTAAGAAAAGACCTTAGAGATTTGGCTAAGAAGGCAAGGTTCTGTTTCAATTATAATGGTCAGGCTCCTACAATGGCAGCTAATTGCAATATTCCTGTGGACTTTGCTACTGAGATTCAAAATAACTACTTCAAGAGATTTAATGGCATAGCAGACTATTTCAAAGTACAAAAGAGGGATATGTGGAATAGGGGTTATATCCTAATCTCGAAGATAACCGGATTAAGGGCATACATCTATGACTATCCTATACTAAAAGGTATAGAGAGGAGAAAGAATAGTATGGGAGACTCTTTTTGGGATATATACAAAGCTGCAAGAGATAGTGGCAGAGTAATATCCGAGATTCCTCCATCTATCATGCAAGAGATTGCAAAGAAGTTTGCTCAAGGAGTCCCTATTGAGGAGATAGCTATCAGATACTCATATAAAGTCAAGAAGGCAGGTAAGGTAGAGGAGAAGTTTATTGACATTAACAGGGAGACTGTATATGTGTCAGTGATGAAGCACTTGTGGAAAAGAAAAAGTACATCTGACAGTCAATCATGCAATTACCCTTCACAGGGTACTGCTGCTGCCATGACCAAGATAGCTGGCATTAAATACTTCAATCATCTTGTGGATGATGGGCTTATATTTAAAGTTCTGATTCCCAATGATGTTCATGATGAGTATCTAATTGAGCCTCCTGAAGAGATAGCTGAACAGGAAGCCAAGAAGTTAAGTGAATGTATGGAGTATGCAGCATCTATCTTTTGCAAGAAGGTAACTATCAAAGCTGTGCCTGAGATTGCATCATGTTGGGTTCATTGAGATTTAAGTAATTAATAAAGTGAAGAAATGGAAGTAACAATAAACAAGGAATATCAGAACCTCATTGATAGGTTGGATGCAGCTATTACTGCATATGAAGATTCTGGTAGGACAGAAATTGGCCTTTCTCTCTTAAGAGGGGTAAAGGAAGGAATCAGAATGTTAGGCAGTAGACCTAAACTGGCTGAAAGTGTGGAGAGGTTCACTGAGATTACCAATAACATGGCTAAGACTTATGCAGCCAAGAATCATGACTATGGTAATAACTTTGACAAGTCTCTTGATAAATTTGGCATTGTAGCATCAATAGTAAGGATGGGAGATAAGATGAATAGAATCGAGTCTCTTACAAATAAGGAAGCAAAGGTTAATGATGAATCTATTAAAGATACTCTTCTTGACCTTGCAAATTATGCTATAATGACTGTTATGTGGTTAGATAAAACTAGGAAGGGTACTGAATAGTGCCCTTTCTTTTCTTTTACTTAGAAAGGAAAGTTTATGAAGGTAGAACTAGAAAATATCTTGGACATTGGTACTACATTGTACAGTCTTGATGAAAACTTCAAGATTAAGAGGAAAGTTGTAGTGAATATACAAAGTGTTTTTAAGCAGAATGTAAGTCATTCTCCAGAAATTCATACTACTTACAAAGTATCCAATACAATGAGTAATTGTTATGCTACAGATGTAAAGGATTCTGAAATAGGAGAGTCTTGGTTCACTTCCAAGTCTGATTTACTCAAGAAAATAGCTGAGCAATTATGATAATAGCAGTAGATTTTGATGGAACTTGTGTTAAACATAGGTATCCAATGGTAGGAGAGGATGTGGATGGTGCTGTTTCTGTCTTGAAGGAGTTAGTAAGAAAGGGGCATAAGATTATCCTATATACCATGAGGAGTGGGGACACATTGGATAATGCTATAAGTTGGTTCATAGACAATGACATTGAACTATGGGGAATTAACAGGAATCCTGAACAACTTGGACGGTTCTTATCTTCCAAAGTACTTGCTGATTTGTATATAGATGATTCAGCCTTGGGCATCCCACTATTTAAGCCTGAAAATGACAGGGCCTATGTAGATTGGAATGGAGTAAGGAACCTATTAATAGCAAGAAACATAATATAACAAATAATGTTAGTATGCAAGAAAGAAAGATAATCATATGTCAGGGAACACGAAGTAGTGGTAAGACTGATTGGACTAAGCAATGGGTACTTAAAGACCCTGAGCATAGGGTAAGGTTCAGTGATGATGACGTTAGGAATATGCTTGGCAAGCATCAGGCTCCTGAAAGAGAAGTGCTGGTTAATGCTATGAGAAGGCAGTTCATTGTCGTTGCCCTCAAGAAGTGCTACGATGTAGTTATAGATGGTACCCTCAAGCCTCATGAGAATGATTTTGTTAGGATATGTGTAAAGGCTCATAATAGTACTGTAGATGAGCTACGGAGTCTTGGTAAGTTGTCACCTCAGGATGATACTAGGTATAGTATTGAATATAAAGGCTCTATTGTACCACTTCAAGAGTCCACTGATGAGGATGCAACTACAGCTACTTATAAGAAGACATACAAATTTATTGGGACATGGTAGCATTTATAATAATTTTCTTCTATATTCTACCTCTCATTGTCTGCACACTATTAGGAAGGTACTATAATAATGTAGAGTTTCTTGATAAAACAAGTAATGACCAAGTAGAGGGGTATGTGATATTTTCTATGTTTCCTATCCTTAATATAATTACGATAGTTGTTGGCATATTTTACATTACCAAAGACTTCGTCAGGAATATAGGAACAAAATAGACAGATGAGACAATATACATCAAGGGAGTTTATAAGGATAGTAAAATTTAATGGTTTCCGCTATAGCAGACATAGTGGAGACCATGCTATCTATGTAAATGACAAGGGAAGGCATATTAGCATACCTAGGAATCTTGAATGTGTAATTGCTCGAAGACTAATTAAAGAGAACAACTTGGTAACAGACTTCAAAAAGAAAAAGAAAAAAAATGACTGAGAGTGGATATTATCCTCCGGGTGCAGATACTAAGGATGCACCCTGGAATCAGGTTGACAATCCTGAAAGGGAAATTGAGGTTACAGTAAGTGTCACACTTAGTAAGACTGTTAAGATTAAAGTATCCGATTATAGCATAACTGACTCTGGAAAGGACGAGGATGGTGAGTATTTTGAGGATATAGACTACTCTAAATGTGACCTTAAAAGGGCAGTAGAAGAGCAAATTACACTTCCACAAGATGCCTACAAATATGTAAAGGGAGAATTTGATAATGACCAATACAATGACCTTAAAGGTTGGTGTGTTGATGATTTTGAAATTGTCCTTGATTAACTTTCCTATTATACTTATCTTTGCTTATTATATATTTAGTATAGTATGGAAAGAAAATATGTTTGTATTGATTGTGGGAAAGAATTTATAGTAGAAAGTAGGAGAGCTACACATGCTAAGAGATGTCCTGTTTGTAGAAAACTTCATAGAAGAAGTTATGATAAACAATGGAAAATAAATAAAAGACTGCTTGACCCTGAATATGCTGCTAATATGCAAAATTCTTATGTAAAGAAGAAATTTTTTAGAAGACCCTATTTCTTTTTATAAACATAGAATGTTTATAGCAGCTAAAGCAAGGGCTAAGAAATCTAATTTACCTTTTAATATATGTGAAGATGATATAGTAATCCCTACAGAGTGCCCTGTTTTAGGTATTAAACTTAATCTTAAAATACCTAATAGGGGAGATAGAGGAGATAATTTAAGAAACTATGATTCACCTTCTTTAGATAAAATTATTCCCTCACTAGGATATGCTAAAGGAAATATTTGGGTTATTAGTTATAGGGCAAACACAATTAAAAATAATTGTACTTTTGAAGAAATACAAAAGTTATATGAGGCATTACTAAAATTGGAAGTTAATTCCTAGTAAAAGTAATAATATGATAGACAATTTTGAATTAATCAAGCCTTTATTCTATTTCAATGAGGCAAACAATATGTTCTTTCATTGTCAGATAGTACGAAGGGCTAAAGACCACAAGTCTGATAAGGTCAAAGAAGGTGCTATTAAAACCTACTTCATTAGAAGCAGGGAGCATCTTGAGAGTTTGAGGGAAGAAATTATACTCCTTTGTGAACATTATGGTGCAAGAGCCTATATCAATGTAGCTGGGAAGGATTTCAAGAATCTGCAAGACCTATTGCTTGCTAAGTTAGCAAAGTATAATCTGAATGGTACTGTAAGAGACCCAAGGAGGATACTCAATAGTGCAGCAGGGGAATTGAAGTCAAGAAATCCTAAATGGGTAGTTGATATAGATGATATATCTATGATGAATGCTATTGCAGATAAACTCTTTGAGTTATATGCAGAGGCTTGGAAAAAGAAAGGTTCTGATATTTCAGTAGAGGCACTTAAAGAAGTAGGATATGACTACATTTATGCCCAAATACCTACTAAACAAGGTATTCATCTCATTGTGAGACCTTTTAACCTACAAGCCTTTCATAAAGCATTTCCTGATGTAGATATACATAAGAACTCAATGGGAACTGTTTTATACATCCCCAACAGTCTTAGCCATAGATATGTTTGCAGTGAATGTGGTAGCCCCAATATTCAGGTACAGGTATGGATAAACCCTAATACTGGGCAGGTCACGGACACTATTGAGAGTAATGATTGCTGGTGTGAAGATTGTAAAGACCGCACTAAACTTAAGCAAATATGAGAGCAGTAGTGATAGAGGATTTTAATGGAAGCATTGAACTTGTAAGAGACCCTGATACATGTGATGTATTGGTATTTGAGGACTTGGAGTCAGCATGGGAGGAAGCTAACAGATGTCAGAATGGAATAGTAGCAATGCTTAGTACATGAATCTTGAGGATAGAATAATGGAAGAGGCAAGCAAGGGTAATTACAATAAGGTATATGCCCTTGCCTTACTCTATTTATGTAAGAAATATAAAGAAGGAATATGAAACTTGTAGAAATTAAACTCTACCTCATAAGCTATATTGGTAAGCTTGGGTTTGAAGATACAGTGTTTATAGAGGCCAACAGTATCTCTGAGGCTGAAAAGCTATTCAATGAGAATTTTCACAAACGCAAACTGACTGGAGTCAGACAGTATGGTGTAAGAGCCTTGAAAAAGACTGCTGGTTAAAAAAAAAAGAAAGAAAATGGATAATTTTAAAGTTTCCTTGGTCAAGTACATGTGCCCAATCTGCGGAGGAGTAGCTGAAGAGGTAATTGTGGCAAACACTCGCCTTACAAAGAAAGCTGCTTCTGAAGTAGAGGAGTTAGATGGAAAGGCTGTAGGATTTTCTGACCATGCCTGCAAAAAGTGTTCTGAATATAAAGACAAAGTTGTGTTTTTTATTGGAATAGATTCAGAGAACTCTCCTAGTGAAGAAGTATATAGGATAGGGCAAGTTGTTGGGGTAAGAAATGGTGCTCCTTTAATTGCACACTTCAGTAAGTATATACGTTCCTTGAAGGACGGAACTAGATTCTGTTTTATTGATGAATTAGCAGGAAAGAAGATAGGATTATGGAATTAATAAGTAAAATATTTAGGCACAATGAAATTGATTAAACCATCATTTGAGATACGGGAACAACCTTCTGGACTTGAAGGAGTATATAAACAGATAGAGGGAGCAGGTAGAGTATGCTATAAGTCAGAAGACAAGATAGCAGAAGGCACTGCTAAAGCATTTGTTGATAGGATGATTGCAAGTGGTCATGGTGCTATGCTTGAACATGGTACTGTGTATCTTAAATGCAAAACAGAGGTCATAAATAGGTATATACATCCTGAAGATGGTGAAGAAGAGGATTTTAATAAGTTGGAAAAATATGAATATAATTCTTACTCAGTAACAAATGATGATGGTATATACCTATATGTTACTACTAATCTTAGAGTACTAGTAGAGAATGATTGGCTTGACGATTTACAATATATTTGTGAACCTACAGAATATCACGAGAAAAGAATCACTGTCCAGTTTACTTGTGATAGAGTTACTGGAGAATCTTTTCTTAGACATAGAGCCATAGATGAAGACCATCCCACTATTGAAGGAGAAGTGACTAGAGAAATGGAGTCGGATATTAACTCATTCGCTAGAGAATCTACAAGATATTGTAATTATACTAAAGATAAATTTAACAATCAATTTAGTATTATTTTGCCTCCTGAGTTTTATGAAACACAAAGTTCTAACACTATAGACTGTTTTGGAAAAACAGATGACCAAATATTTAGAAATATGTGTTGTTCAATATCAGCAGGTAAAATAGATGATTTTCAATTATTTGAAACATGGTATTTTGCAAATTTAGCTACTCAATGGGCTTATAATAGACTTATTTCTTTAGGATGGAAACCGCAACAAGCAAGAAGAGTAATTCCTTTAGATATTAAATCACCTCTTGTTATGACAGCCTTTGTTTCAGACTGGAGGCATTTCTTTGAATTGAGGTGCGCAGCCAATGCACATCCTCAGGCAAGAGAATTGGCTATTCCTCTGCAAGAGGAGTTTATTGCAAGAGGATATATTAACAATTAAAAAAAAAAAGAATGAGTTTACTAGGAAAGAAGAAAGTGATTAATCCCACTCTGTTCAATGAACAGGCTGGCATCTATCAAGGCTGTATTCAAAGCTGCACATGAGAATGCAAGCACCCTCCATGCAGAGATGGAAGAGGATGTTAAAAGCAAAAGTGCTCAGATAGAGTCCCTACAACATGACATTGAAACCATCAATGCTTGTAAGGAGGAAACTGAGAAGTTTATGGAAAACATATCTCAACTTATCTACAATGGAGTAAAATATACAGTTGAGTAACTTTGCAAGGAGGAGTAAGTTAATCACTTATTCCTCCTTAACTTTCTATGCAGCACATTGCATATTAAAATTAAATTTCTTACCTTTGCACAAAATAATACTTTTAATTATATGAGTTGTTTAACTATAACACCAAGAATTAAAGAATTAGCTAAAAAGTTTCCTAATGAGACAGAACAATCAGTACTCAATCTGGTTGGTATGTGGCAGGAAAAGAATAGTAAGTCTATTGAGGATATTCCATCAGGAAGTGAACTTAATGATTTCATTAAAGAGCTTAGAAGTGGAGAAGCTGTTGAACAGCTTGATGAAGCACTTGGTAGTTCTTTTGACACTCCAAGGATTACTTCTATTGAGGAGCAGCAAAAGGTGGACTTACTCTTTGACCCAACAACAAGAAGAGATAGAGTAGCACTTATTGCAAGACTCTTCAGTAATGAAGTTGATAGTGCCCTACAGGAGATGACTGATTCTTTGAAGAGAAGAATTGATAATGTAAGTGGTGTAGAGAAAGAGGGATTGCAGGCTGAGCTTAATAGCTTGGACAGACTCTCTGCCATAAGGAAATATACACCTGCTGGTATATTTAAGAGAGTAGCCAATATCTTCAATTCTTATGTGCAAGATACTGAAGAAGGCAGAACCCAGCAGGAACTTAATGCAATCAACTCTATGAGAGGTGCAGATAAGTTCTCTGATAAGCAGAAATTAGAAGCTGCTAAGAAGAAAGCTGCCTACAAGAATCAGGAATATAAGAAGATAGTTGATGACCCTTATGTCTATAAGGCTCTTGCTGAGGAAGCAAGTACATTGCTTGTAATGACAGAGGGTATTAGAATAGACCCCAATTATATTGCACCTGCTGATGCAAACCTCAATAATGATGACCCAGAAGGTAATAGCGAAGTGGATAATGAGGCAGAAGATTGGAGACAAGAAGAGGCTTATAAAGATGGTTGGATGACCAATTTCAGACAAGTAAGTTCTCATGAGTCACTGTCACAGGCTGTAAGAAAAGTAATCAGACAAGTACCTAAACTTGACTATAGAGGTAAATATGAAAAGGATGATTTGGGTTTCACAAGATACCTTGATGCAGACTATGTCCATGCTACCCTCATTGACAAGTTAAAGGATATGATTAACTCTGATGATATGATTCCTCTCATGGAGGATTTACAAAAAATCAAGCCTTGGGTAAAGCAGGTTACCAAGCTTATTCAAGGTGATGAGACTTTGTTCTCTCAATTCTATCAGGACTTCAGGAAGGATTATATGCCTTATTGGATTCAGAAGAAGAGGATAATGCCTGATGGTACACTCAAGATGGAGACTATTGCCATTAATAAGCCTGAAGGTGTGTATTACCTTCTTGATGCTTGGAGGGATAATTATGAGGATGGAGTACAGCTTGATGATGATAGCATATACGAAAAGAATGGAGAAATAAATAGGGATAATGCAGCCAAAGGATTACAATGGACTGAGACATTAAATAATATGTTTCAGAACCTTGATACAGAGTCCAGACTTCAACTCTTGGAAAGAGAGGATGTGTGGAATACCATAATGAAGTTGCTTCACATGTTAGGTATTGATGCTAACCCCTCTGTATTAAAGACTTCATTGACTAATATAAAGACTGCTACGGGGATTACATTTACTGACCCTATCACGCTTCTATTACCTCAGTTAAACATTATATTTAGTGGAGTTGCTGGAGGTAAAGTGCAGGATAAGGTGGATGAGAATGGAGCAGTTAAGAGAGGAGACCTTATCAATACCTTTGGTTCTGCCTATAATACAATTGCAAGTATGATGGCAGAAGTAACTGAAGATGCCATAGAAAGTAGTGTAAGGGAGAATGACAAATCCTATTATTCCCATGTTACCCCCAATTATTTAGGTAAGCTGATTAAGAACCTCAAGAATGTCATGAATGACAAAAAGAGATTTGAACAGTTTATGCAGACAGAGTTCAAGGACTATGAATGGTTTTACAAGGATGGGCACTGGAGAAATGACTGGCTAAGGCAGATTGAAGAATCAGAGGAGCTAAGAAAAGGACTCAGTCATAAGGTGGTATTGAACTCCGATAAGGTAGATTATACCAACTGGGATGACCTAGATTATACTTTAGCACTTCTAGTGGAATATTGGGGTGACCCTGATTCTGCCAAATCTAGCATAAAGTATGCTTGGTACCATGTACCTATCCTCTCAGATAGTCCCTCTGCCGAGTTTATCAAATTCAGAAAGTACACCACAGGAGATGTATTGGATGAGAATGGTAAGAAGAGGCTCTATGATGATGTTATCCTTGACAAGTTAGTAGACTTGGTTAATCAGGAATATGACAGAATTATGCTGGTCAGAGAGAGGGATGAGGCATATCAGAGAGGTGATAGAAGTGTTGAGCCTATAGCAAACTATGATATTGTCAGGAAGGAAGATGGCTCTATAAAAAGTCTTGGAGGTGCAGAATTTAAGTTCCTGCCTACTCTTAATAATATCAAATATGACAATGGGGAAACCTTCATTGACAGACTTAACAGGCTTAGAAATGAAGGCACAGGTGCTGAACTTAGACTGTTTCTAAGAGAAACACTTAATGACATGATGGAAGATGGTTTTGAACAAACCTACAGGGATTGGATGGCAGTAGGTCTACTTGATGAGCTTCCTAATGGCAAATACAAGTACTTGCCTTTTGAAGGACAGTCCAAGCAAAACAGCATAACTGCAAGAGCACTTATCAAAGCTAAAGATGCTTTGGGTTCTCTATGGAACACCAATATGGAACTCTTACTTAGAGCCTATAACAATAATAGTGCTTTTGGTACCAGAGAAGCAAACAACTTGATGGGGCAGATTAGTAATTTACTCATAGATAAGGCTACAAGAGGTGAGATGGAATTGAAAGATGCCCAATCAATCTCAAGGAGCCTATTTGTAAAGAACAATGCTAAAGATGCTCTCAGAGAGTATTATTGGAATAGTAAGTTAGCTACTTCACAGATTATCCAACTTACTACCACTGACCTTGCTTTCTACAAGAACCTTGAGGACTTTCAGAAGAGATATAAGGAGGTTCATGCTCCTGCCCTCAGACTGAATACTAAAGCTACTTATAAAGGTGAGAGAATTGGCAGAGATTGGGAAAGAACTATTTACTTGAAGGATGATGAAATAGTGTCTTCTGTACTTGAAGATATTAGGACTGTGCTTGATGAAAGGGTCAGAAAGAATGAGATGACCAAGACAGACAGGGATAATATCATTAGCAAGTTCAGAAATGTGAATGTAGCAGATGCCCAAGCTTATAGAAGCCTGAGTTCTTATAGAGCTATTCTAGGAATGTCAGGACAGTGGACAGATGATATGGAACAGACATATAACAATTTCAAGAATGGAGATTGGAATATAAAGGACTTCAATATCATTTGGCAGACCAAGAAGCCTTATGTCTATACACAAGTCAACAATAACAGTGGGGTTGAAGGGCATACTGGAATCAAAACCCCTGTGCAACATAAGAACTCAGAGTTTCTGTTACTTGCAATGCATGAGTTGGTAGCTGGCCCATTAGGAAGGTCAAGCAAGCTAAAAGCCATAAATAGGTTTATGGAGGATAATCAGATTGATGTGGTACAGTTTGAATCCACCACTAAGGTTGGGAAACAAGGTGTCATAGATTTGAATGATGTAAGTACAGAGGACGAAGTCACCCAAAGACTAAAGGATACTACAGGTATCGGATTTGGTAATGAGAATCCTAATGTAGTACATAAGATATCTTATGAGGATTATGGTATTCAGACTGCAACTCCTGAACATGCTATTGATGCTGTTCAGTTGGTAGGTACTCAGATTAGAAAGCTAATTACTGCTGACATCTCTGATGACACAATCATTGAGGTTAATGGTAAGAAGATGACTAAGAAAGAGTGGCTTGACCTGTATAATGCCATCAATACTGAGAATATTCTTCAAGCATTTGCTGATGTAGATAAGATATTCAAAGACCCAAAGAAGGTAGAAGAAATCTTACTTGAAGAGATAAGAGGTAATCAAAGATATGGTATGGATATGATGAGGGCTTGTACTCTTGATGAGAACAATAACTTCAATATACCTCTCTTTGACCCTGTACAATCTCAAAGGGTACAGACACTTCTTAATAGTGTAATCAAGAGTAGAATCACTAAACAGAAGATTAGAGGTGGAGCTTTAATTCAGGTATCTGATTATGGCTTAACTGACCAACTGAGTATTGTATTCAAAGACAAGAATGGCAATCCTTTGAATTACGAACTTTACAAAAAGAAGTATCCTAATGCTACAAGAGAAAGCTATGAAGAATTTGTCAAGAATGCCCAAAAGGAAGGTAAGTTGTCTATCATGTATCTTGAGTGCTATATGCCTGCATATAGTAGAGAGTTCTATGAACCTCTCATGGACCCAAATACTCACCAGCTTGATGTAACTAAACTTCCTGAGGATTTGAGAAAGTTGATTGGATATAGAGTTCCAACAGAGGATAAGTATAGTATGGCTCCTCTGTATATCAAGGGATTCCTGCCTCAACAGAATGGTTCTGCAATCATGCTTCCTGCTGAGATTACTACTCTGTCAGGTTCTGACTTTGATGTGGATAAGATGTATATCATGTTGCCTGAGTTCAATATATCCAAGGAAGTGAATTGGAAAAAGTTTACTGATTTGGTTATGCAGAATCAGGGATTCAGGAAGTGGGGCATAGACAATGTCAAAATGACTATTGACCAGATTAGGAATGGCAATATATCATTCTCTGAGGATACTCCTGAGATGCACCTGTTTGACTATTACAATAGCATAAAGGGGAGTTTGGTAGAGACTAAGATAAGAAAGACCAAGTATGATTTCAGCAAATCTCCACAGGAGAATAGTCTTGAAGCAAGAAATAACTTGTTGATAGATATGATGTATGGGGTTCTCACCAATGCAGATACAGCCTCCAAGATTCTTAACCCCGGTGGTTTTGATTATCAAAAGAGGTCTGCAAGGATAATGACTATCCTAAATGATTCCTATGAGAGTGATTTGAGTACCGCTTTGCAAGCAATAGGAGTAAAACTTGATAAGACTGTTCAAAAGGATGGTAAATCTCATCCTAAGTCCATTGCTTCATACTTGTTTGACTTAGACCTTGACACTCTTGATAAGCTGGCGGAAAAGACTAAAACTAAGATGGACCCATTATCTCCAAGAACTCAGGTAATGTTACATCAACAGAATATGACTGGTGCAAAGCTGATTGGTATATATGCCAACCATAATGCCAACCATGCCCTGATGCAGCACACCCAGCTATCTCTAGATGAGGAAAATGGTTCATTTACACTGAATGGAAAGAGACTTACATCTTTGCATGATGTCATGAATAGGGATAAGGAATTTATCTCAAAGAACAATGCTGGCTTCCTAGCTGCTTCTGTGGATAATGTGAAAGACCCTGTGCTTGCAGCACTTAATCAGAATACATTTACTGCTGATGCTTCTATGCTTCTTTCAAGGTTAGGTTACAATCCTATTGAAATAGGTTTGCTTATGATGCAGCCTATTGTCCAAGAAATCACTCAAACCTACTTTAGAGAGAGCAGAGAGGGTAAAGGCAAAGATACTATTATTGATGAGGTACTTGACAAGTACAAGGAAAGGGCCGCTCTCAATAGTGACTTGACTTATGATAACTATAAGAACAACAGCTTCTACATTGAAGAGCTTGCAGACAATATAATGCTTGCCAAGGAGGCTGTTACTGATAGGTCTCAGACTTCTGACTTTAGGAAGATAGAGTTCTATCAGAAACAAGTTGCAGTTGGTTATCTGTTCAAGAGAGTCATGAACTCTGCCAATGCTTTGGGTCAATTAGTACAAGCCACAAGGTCTGATACCCAAGGTGGTGCTGCTGGTCCTACTATTGCAGATACAGAGTTGAAGATACAGAAAGTAAAAGACCTGTTAGACCAAATAGAGAGTAATGATAAGTTCCCATTGAAGAATGCCAATGTCATATATGATGATTTGCTTGCAGATAATCCGGATACTGACACTCTTAGAGAAAGATTATTATCAGCTCCTCTCCCATTCTTACAGGCTTTCTATACCCTTGGCTTGCAGACATCAGAGAGAATGTTAGGTTCTTATTTCCCTCAATATACTGAATCATTCAGGGCTGTAATTGATAGCCTTAGAGACTTGACAAAGACTGGCAGGTTAAATGTAAAGACTATGAATAGTGTCTACAATGACTTGCTTGCCTATATAATGTCAAAGAATGGATTCTTTGGTTCTGAGCTGGTTGTAAACCCTGACTCTGAAGTAGGTGATATTATTGTTTCTTCTTCTGAAAAGAGAAAAGATTTCATCAATAACTTCCCTGCTTACTTTAAGAAGGTAGTAACAGACAATGAGGATATAGCTGACCTCGAATTTATTAAGAGACTCAGGGTGATAAGGGCGAATGACACTAATCCTGTGGACACTGTAGTGTTCAAGAATGTAGGTCAATTAAGTCCTACTTTAAGGGAAAGATATATGAGGGATTGGACATCTCTCCTATATATGTCTAATCCTGAAGCCCAGAGACTTGCTCTTAACCTGTTTAGGTACAGTTATTACAGGAATGGCTTTGCATTTGGCCCAAATACCTTCATCCACTTGGCTCCTGTGGCAGTGAGAAACATCATGCCGGAGTATATAAGTACACTAAGAAGTCTTACATTATCCAATGATGATTACAGTCAATTTGTAGACCAATATGTCTATAACCACTTGGATAATAGGAAGTTGGTTCCTGAAGTTCCTGACACAGCCTCTGTTCAGTTCATAGGAGAGGATAATGAAATCAAGGATGTGGTTACATTTGTGATTGATGGTGATGCTACCTTTGGTGATAAGAAAGTCATCAAGAAAAGGATAGATACCCCTGATGGCCCAGTCTATGACTTCTTCAAGTATATAGGCAAGAGAATCAGAGGAGGGTATGTCTATTACAAGTTACTCTCATTAGGTACTGAGCAGGCCAATGTAGCAACCTATGAAAGGATTGAGCCATTAGGTTTCAGGAACAGTTTCATTGAATATGAGTATGGTAAGGATGCAGAAGAGATGGAAACTGTAATTGACAAGAACAGGAAGGATTATGACCCTTATGCAGATACATTATCAAGATTTGATGATGGGAATGTGGAAGTGGATTATGATTCCATGCCTGATTATCAAGATATTCCTCAAGTAGATGTGGATGCTTTCCAACAAGTATATGGCACTCCTCTTGATACCTCTGCTCCTAGAGTGGATGACATAATGTCCATTGAACCTAATACAGAATATAGAGATGCAGAGGGGAATACTATCTGTTAATAATCCATATTATATAAAGTTTACAAAAGTATGGCAAGAGATTGCGCAATTATTCCAACAGTAAAAAATAAAAATGGTCAAAAAGTGGGCAGCAAGTTATTCAAGGACTTGCTGTCCTTCACTTCCAATGATAGAGAACAGGCTAGGTACATATATGAAATTACAAAGTCTGACTATTTTGTAAGGAACTTTATGCCAAAATTAACATTGGATGAAAACAATGAGCCTACACTGAGAAGTTTATTAAAGCAAACTAATATTAGTGAGGTTATTCCTGAGTCTAAAGTACTTGAAGTACTTAACAAGGAGATTGGGTATTACAAGAGAGGAATGGACAGACCTGCTCTATGGATAGACAATGATAAGAACTACAAAGACTTAAAACAGAGAGCCATATATTTTAATCAAAACTCTGAGTTTAGGGATGATTATGTAGCCAGAGTCATCAAGATTAAGGACTATGAATCTCCAAGAACCTTTATAGGGATAAAGGTGGAAAGAAAGAACAGATTCAATTCCATTGATGCAGATAAGATGGAATACAATGAAAACCTTAATAATAGGTTGAGAAGTATTCTTGAATCCCATGGTATAGGGATAGGTGCTTTGACTGACCTTGAAAAGAGAATGGGTATTCATGGTGTGGCTGACTTTGATGTTGCAAGGAATGCAGCAGATGGTCTTATTGAAATGATTAGGCTTGCTAATGGTATCCAAGGTGAGAAGGCTCTTCCTGAAGAGTTTGCACACTTTGCCATTGAGGCCATGGGGGATAATCCTCTTGTGACAAGGCTAGTCAATAATATATCCTCTAATGGGCTGACAGGAGAAATCATGGGTGAGGACTACGATACTTATAATACACTATATCATGGTGATGAGTTTAAGCTGGCAAAAGAAGCTGCGGGTAAATTGCTTGCAAAGCATTTGCTACAAGGTGAAGATATTCCATCAAAGCCCTATAAAAATCTCCTGCAAAGAGTAATCCAAGCAGTTAAGGGTTTCTTTCAGAAACTCAGTGCAAGTCCTATCCAGAGAGCCATGAAGGAGGCTGACAAGAATTTCGGCTCTTTAGCAAGGCAGATACTTGATGGAAGCTTGGATGAGACTATCAATGTTGACAATATCAAATCAAGTGGAGTATTCTATAATACCTCAGAGAGGATAACTAGAGATAAGAAACTACTTCAGGAAATCATTGGCAATGAGCTAAAGAGACTGAAGATTTACGAAAAAAGAAACCCCAATAGTCAGTTTAGTGCCAACCAAAGGCTCCTTATTGATAGGTTGGATATTGAATTGGCTGATAATAATGAGATAGAAGGCATTTATACATTCCTAGAGAATGCACTTGAAGAGTTATCTAAAGTGAATAACAGGCTTACTATGTTACAGAATACTCCTGCCACTGATGTAAATGAGAGGGCTAGGGTATTAAGGGATGTGAGGAACTACTTATATAGTTACAAACACATTACTGATGACATAAGAAAATCCCTTGTTGATGAGGAAAAATATGAAGACAACAGATATGGTCAAAGAGTAAGGGTAGCACTTGACAATACAAGTACATTGCTTGGTGACCTGTTTGTCAAATATAATAATGTATCAATGCCTCTCTTTGTTGATTTTATCAAGCCCTTTGTAGGGGAAAGCATTACTGTCCCCTTTGGTAAGTTTAAGGGTAAAACCATGACCGCCGAGGACTTGGTCAAGGTGGCTGACAATGATATATCATTCTTTGACAGGTGGCTTGATTCTATGGCAGACTCATCAGACTACATGTTGAAGGTAATGGACCAAGCTGTCAAGAAGAGTAAGGAAAATGCAAGGCTTGAGACTATTAATGTCATGAAGGAGTTACAGGCTGTTGCTATTAAGCTGGAACAAGCTGGTATAAAGAATACTGACTGGATGTTTGAAAGGGACAGCAAAGGTAATCTGACAGGTAACTATATATCTGAGATTAACCAAGGCTTATTCAAAGAGAAAGTTAGGGAAATGTTCAAGGCTCTTAATGAGAAGTATGGGCATAATCCTGTTGGTGATTATGCAGAAAAGTACAGGAGGGAAAGACAGGCTTGGTTTGATGCCAATATGGAGATTGTTGATGGAAAGAAACAACCTAAGGTATCCATTTATGGCAATAAGGCTTATCAAAACCTGAATCCTGCTCAGAAAGAGTACTATAATAAGGTTATGGATATAAAGGCCAAGCTAGATTCATACCTTCCTGACAAGTATACTACCTTAACCAATGCAGTTAAGATTAGAAAAGATTTACTTGAAAGGGTAAAGTCTTCTGATGGTGTAAAGTCCGGAGCAAAACAAATATGGGAAAGTATAAAGGATGAGTTCATCAGAAGAACAGATGATACCGAGTTTGGTGATAGGGCTACTGTGAAAGACTTTGAAGGCAGAGAAGTGCAGGTACTTCCCATCTATTATACCAAGATGAAGAAGGGAGAAAGCCCCAATGACCTGTCTACTGATGTGACATCTACCCTTACAGCCTATGCTGCCATGGCAAATGATTTCAATGAGATGGGTAAGGTAATTGATGTTCTTGAACTTGGCAGGGATATGCTAAGGGAAAGGGAAATAGTACAAGTAAGAGGAGGTAAACCTCTTGCAGAGAAGTTCAAATCTGTAGGAAGAAAGGTAGAATCAGTATTGACTAAGTCAGGAGATGAGACAAGGTTCATGCAGAGATTAAATGATTTCTTTGAGATGCAAGTATATGGCAGGTATATGGCAGATGAGGGAACATTTGGCAATACCAAGATTGATAAAGGAAAGGTAGCTAATTTCGTTAATAGGGTGACTTCTCTTAGCACATTAGCAATTAACGTCTTATCTGGTATCTCCAATGTGGCTACTGGTGGAGTGATGATGAGGATTGAGTCTTTCTCCGGAGAGTTCTTCAATGAATCCAATACCCTTAGGGCTGACAGGAACTATGGTCAGGCATTGCCTGAATTCCTTGCAGAGATTGGCAATAGGGTGAAAACAAGCAAGCTTGCCTTGTGGGATGAACTATTCAATGTTATGCAGGAATATGAAACTGATGTCAAGGAAGTAAACTTTGACAGGAAGACATGGTTTAGCAGAATGTTTGGTACATCTGCATTATTCCTTATGAATAATGCTGGAGAACATTGGATGCAGAATAGAACCTCATTGGCACTTGCAGATGCTTATAAAATGAAGGCTCCTGATGGCAAAATAGTATCTTTATGGGATGCTATGGAAGTAGTTCCTATTGATAAGAATAATAAGAAGTTAGGTGCTAAACTTCAATTAAAGCAAGGTTATACTAAGGAAGACGGCTCTGCATTCACAAAGGATGATATTATAGCTTTCAGTAGAAAGTCCGCTGCTATAAACCAAAGAATGCATGGTATCTATAATAAAGCTGATAGAAATGCAGTACAAAGGCTGGCTATAGGTAGAATGGCAATAATGTTTAGGAAGTGGGTGAAACCCTCACTTAACAGAAGGTTCAAATCAGCTTCTTACAATATGGACTTACAAACTTGGACTGAAGGTTACTACATAACTACAGGCAGGTTTCTATGGCAGTTGGCACAGGAACTTAGAAAGTCCCAATTTGATATAGTATCAGATTGGAACAAATTATCAAAAACTGAAAAGGCTAATATTAAAAGAGCAGTTACTGAGGTTGCCCATTATTTAGCGATAGTGGCAGTACTTGGAATGATTGATTGGGATGATAAGGATAACAGACCTTGGCTTACTAAGATAGTAGAATATCAACTTAGAAGACTAAAGACAGAAACTGGTGTTTTAATCCCAGGAAAGCCTATGGTTGATGAAGGATTGAAAATTATGAAATCCCCAGCAGCAGCCGTCCAGACAATTCAATCTACTTTAGATTTAGTTGGGTTGATTAACCCAATGAATTATGAAGTGTTTGCAGGTGAGGATGCTCTTATACAGTCAGGACAGTTTAAGGATAAGACTAAGGCTTATAGGCTCTTAATGAAAAGTCCATTAGTTCCTATGAGAAGTACTATTACAAGAGGTATAGACCCTGAATTGGCTATACCTTATTTCAAGCAATAATTAAAAGAGGAGATTTCTCTCCTCTTTTTTTTTATTCACTATAAATAATTTATTTATCCACTTGCATATTAGTGGATTTATTTGTATCTTTGCAGTGAACAATAGAACATTTAATATGGAAGAAATTTGGAAAGATATTCAAGGATATGAAGGTTTGTACCAAGTATCAAACTTAGGTAGGGTTAAGTCTCTTGGAAGAAGTGGGAAGGGATGTAGTCTAGGAGATAGGGTCCTAAAGCCTATGATTAATGATGATGGCTATGAGTTAGTAAACTTAAAAAGTAGCAATCATATTGCTAAATGGCATTCTGTACACAGATTAGTAGCAATACACTTCATTCCCAATCCTAATGATTATAAAGAGATTAATCATAAGGATGAAACTAAGAACAATAATATTGTGTCTAATCTTGAATGGTGTACAAGAAAATATAATGTTGGATATGGAACTGTTAAAGAGAGACAGTCTATTAATAAAAGAGGACAATCAAATAGCTGGCTTAATAAACCTGTTCTACAATATAGCTTAGATGGGAAATTTATAGCAGAGTATAATTCTACTACTCAAGCAGCCAAGGAACTGTCTCAGACCTTAAATAAAGATTGGGAGAAGATAAAGAAAGCAATTAATAATCAGCTAAGGATATACCCTAATGGTAAATCCTATGGCTATAAATGGAGATATAAATTATGAGTGAATTAGCTGCAACAGTAATTTGTGCTGGTATATTTTGGTGGTTATTTAATCCTAATAATGCCAGTAAATCTAAGTGAATTGTTAATGATGGAAGTAGGGGGAGTGAGTAGATTAAGTTCTACTCCTCCTCCTATTTTTTTTTTAATTTTTTTTTACCTAATAAAATAGGGCAAGGTGATTAACCCTGCCCTAATAAAAAATTTCATCCTATTGACTAGAAGGCTATACACTTGATGGCTTGGTCTCTTTCTTCTTGGGAAATTGAATCAAACTTCTCCTTAGTCCAGCCCTTCTTCAATAAGTTTTCTTTAATAGTGTCATCCATCATATCAAATGTGGTCAATGTTCCTTTAGGAAGCTTCCTATACCTAGTATCATCATTGGTTCTACTGTAAGTGCCAACATTATTGGTAGCTGATTTTACTTGGTTGGCAGCAGGAACTACTATTTCCTCAAATTTACCTTCTGCACCACTGTATAGAACACCGTCATATTGCTTCAGTTCATCAGGAGCATTTTCTCTATTGAACATGTTTGCTATTTCACCTCTTCTAGTGGACTCATTCATGTCTAAAGTACTATCCATACCTACAATGAATGGGTTCCTCATATTGACAAACAGCTCCATAATATTACCATATTGCATAGCCTTGTTCTTTACAGAAGACAAGTATAACCCCTTACCATAATATCCTTCATCTGTAGCAGAACCAAACAGATTTGGGTCATATGTAGTCCATTGGCTGTTGGTACCATGATATACTACCAGAGGTTCACCGTTTTCATCAACCACCTTACTAGCTTCCTCGGGATTATTTTCCCAGTCCCCAAACCATTCTTTAAATGCTTTGGTTCTTACATGGGCATATTGCCTTTCAGTAAGGTTTGAGGGTTTCTTATTAGGTGCCAATAAATTGCCCTGCTCATCCCTTGAATTTTTTAGTATATCCAGCATTTCCGGAGTATACTCCTCTTGTCTAAGTCTGGATTCATCAAGAGATTTAATCTTTTCCTCTTTATTAGCATATTTCCCTTCATTAATAGCCCTGAAGTAGTAGATAGAAGATGGCCTGAAGTCTTTCCAGTATCTAGTCTTGATGAATAATGACTTAAAGAAGTCTATTATCTTTCTTCCTAAGCTTCTGGTATCCTTTCCTCCTTGCATCACAAATGTTCTGAAATCCTCAGCCAGTTCTTCTTCCAGCTCAAGGTTACCCATATTAGGATGCTTTCCTCTATACTCATTCAATAATACTGTTCTCTCATTATTGTCTAGAAGGAGATTAAACACAGCATGGAATGCTTCATGGTATGCAGTACCTTCAGCAGCTATATCAGATAAAGTGACAACACCTTTATCAAATTGACCCCAAGCCAATGCTCCTTGCCTTCCTACTTTAATAAGACCCTTTACTATATGTACCCTATCACTTTCACTTAATTGAGGCAATGTCTTTGCAATCCAATCAAGCTCTTTTTCCTGATTCCATGCAGTAGCTTCTGTGGAGTCTACTCTTCTTAAAGTAAACTCATCCTCAAACTCCTCATCATGGTTATTGATTGCCTGCTCCTTTTGTGCAGTGTAAGCAGCACCTGTTTGAGTATTGCCTTGGTTAACAGTAGCAGGAGTTACTATATTGGTAATAGGAGCTGTATTAACAGTAGGAACCTCATCAGGATTGAATAGCATAGTCTTTTCATTAGACATATCCTTAACCTTTTGTGGCTTGGCACTTAAAGCTTTCATTATAACATTAAATGCTTCCTCATCTGATTTACTAAGTGTTCTGGTATCCACAAGCTTACCATTTGGTAATACCACAAAGTAAGAAGATGACTCATTCATTTCACCCTCTCTGCCAAATCCCCTGTCTCTTTCCTTTGTAATGTATATAGGAATACCTTCTACCTCACCAGCCTTCTTGATATATCCTTTATATAATTTCCCATCCTTCTCATAATAACCCACAATAGAATCTTTTCCCAAAGAGTTTTCAGGCAGTATCCTATCTACAGGATTCTGAGTTTCCAATGAAGTTTCAAAGATAGGCAGTACTTGCTGGTTCTGTGCTGGAGTAGCAGGAGTTTCAGCAACCTTATTTACTTCAACAGAACTAACCAAAGGTACATTTACAGCAGGATTATACTCAACAGGAATGCCTTTCTCACTTTGTACTGCTGATACATTCTCTCTATCATAGCTCAGCACAAATGGCATTATAGCCAGTTTGATAATCGGGGTTCCATACTGGGATTCAAACAGGTTCTTGTATGCAGACAACTGTAAGGTATAGTAATCCTTTGCACTCATTCTTTGAGTGGCAGATGGGGTGGTAAAGTAATTTACCTTGTGTCCATATCTGTCAGTAAAGTCATAGAAGCTGTATCTGCTTGACTTCACATCATAGATTCTAAAGTTACCATCCTTATCAACTGATAGAATATCAACTTCTCCTGCAACTCTTGTACCATCAGGATATTTCTGATACAATATAATATTATCAGCAAGAAACCTTTCTCCCATATGCTCCATATTTGATTTGACCCTATTAAGAGTAGTAATCAAATCCATGAAGGCATTTTCTGACATATTAGATGGCTTGACTATCCTTGACACATCTCTTATAGTGAAATATTGCCTGATAATACTATCTACTGCTGAGCCAGCATCCAATGCCCTTTGTGAGTTGGTACCAGACATCTTGTCCCTTACTATGTTCACAATAGTGTCCCTACTCTTGGCATCAGCCTTTCCTTGGTAACCATCAAGGCTAATCTTGTACTTATTCTCAAGGAATTTCAAGTAATTGTCATATTGTGCTGGAACATCAACCAACTGTGATAACTTGGCTCTCACCTGAGTTAAAGCCTCTGTTTGCTTAGAGGACTCTATCCAGTTAGAACCTAATCTACTGTGTACTCTACTGTATTGGTGATACTCGCCGTCATCTTCAAGCACATAATAGAACTCGCCATCAGTTCTTGTCTTGTCAATCCTTCTTTGATTCTCATATATCTCACTGATAATCTTCTTGGACTTGGCAACCTTGTCCTCTCTCTCCTTCTTCTTTCCTGCAATAGTATCCTTCACATCTTGTGCCTCTTGTCCTGTGATATACTTCTGTGAAGTCCTGTCAAGAACCTGACCATTAGGTGTAAGAACCTTATTGCCTACCATTATTGATGAGTCTGTGAAACTCCCGAAGTTATCTTGTGCCCAAGCTAAATCAAACAGTACCCTATTGCTATCAGTAACTTTTACATTCCTACCTTGCTCATCCCTGATAGTATTTGTCTTCAAATCTACAAAGTAAGGCTTGTTTGTAAATGCAGATACTATTCTTGTACCTGAAATAGCACCCTCAGTACCACCTACAGGAGTCTCAATCTTCCTCTTAGGCTGAGGAGCTACTGAGGCTGGACTTACAGCCTGATGGAGATTACCTTCATCATCAAAGTAATCAGTTGTAAACCAAGTGCTTCTTACTGAAGCTTCAGTAATATTTGAGGTAAGAATGTCAGAATTGATAAGCCTGTTATTGTATGCACCCTCATTAATCCTCTTTGTACTGACTTGTAAAGGAAGGTTGAATTTAATAAGGTGCCCAAGTATTTCATTGTATATATCATCAGGGTCTTTAGGAGCATTGAAAGCACTTGTATCACCTTGTTCCTCTGCTGCTGTTATATCCCATTCTACTCCTGAAATGATAGCAGTCTTACTCCCTGTAGAGAAGTATATATCATACTTATCTTCCTTGATTTGCTCCTTACCATCTATGATAACTTTCTCATAAGTACCATCTGGCCTTTTGACCTTCTTACTAATTACAATACCATCACCTGACTTGCTACTAAACCAAGTAACCATTATATCCTGCATATACAGGTCTTGTGCCAAGTCCTGCATTGCAGCAGACACATCACCTTGTGATGTAGCCATAGACAGGTTGTTAATCGCATTTTTTATATCCTCTCCAACTGGAGTAGAGCTTACTGAAGGGTCATTTAAATTGAACTCCTCATTATTGAAGTGCTTAACCCTTACAGCAGCAGGTGAATACTTTCCAGCCCCATTAGGAACAAGTAGATATAGTCTGCCTTCCTTTTGGCCCATATCTACTGGCTTGATAACAAGACTGTCATTAACTTTGCCATTAGTTGTCAAAACTCCATTCTTGATGATTCCAAAAACAGGTCTTCTGTCTTCTGATGATACATTAGGGATGTCTTTAAGACTTCTTTCTGTACTACCATAAGGAATTCTGCCTACCATCATCTTGGATACTCTTGTAACAGGTGTGGCAATGAATTTACCAGCCTTATTTTCTCTGTTAGCAAACTCATCTTTTATCCTCTCTTCAAGTCCCTTCAGTCCCTCATATCTTGAAACACTGTAATCAGACTCATCCAAGCTGCCAACTACTTGGTTATTCTTCCTATCTATAATGAAGATGGTTTTGTCATTGAAGTCTGGGTCAATCATAAATCCAAGTTCATCACCTACCTTCAAGTTACCTTCATTTAAATATCTGAATGTATCCTGGTCTCTAAGATAACCATAGATACCAGAGAAGTCCACTCCCTTTTCCCTTTCACCTACTACAACATCAAATGGCCTAAAGTCACCTTCCTTGCTTGCTTCTATATGTAACTCAGGTATGGCAGGTCTATAGAACTGGTTGACTCTGTCCCTACTTGGCCTCTGTGGAGCTTCCACCCTTTCATTGGCTTTCTTATTCTCCTCATTAACCATTTCAGGAGTTACATTGCCAACAGGTACTTCTGTTACAGGCAAGTCCTCACTACTTGTCACTACAGGGACAGTAGGAGTCCCACTGTCTCCAGTAGTGTCTCTTCTATTATCTCCTCTTGTGGTACCTTCTCTTTTTTCTACAGGTTTCCTATATTCAGGAGAGAACCTATCCTTGAATCTATTATCATCATTTACCTGGGACATTGCCTTTTGCAGGGCATATTGAGCTTCTTGGAATCTTGTTGTAGACAACTCAATATCTCCTTCAGAATCTTCATCAAAAGCATTATCGTTATTAATGAATATGGAGTTGGGATTGGCCATCTGTTCAAGATTCTCAGAGTTATTGAATTGGTCTTGAAGGAGTTTAATAGCATCTTGCTTTACTTGTGGCTCTTCATCTGAGGATTGTATAATCCTACTGACCTCATTATTATATTGTGAGGTTTCTCTATAGTTCTTGGCCATCTCATTACCTTCATCTTCCAAGTCTTTCAGGGTATTATTCCTGTTTACTATATCATCTTGGCCATCCAAGATAGCTCTGAACTCTTGTAGATTCTGTGCAGAACTCAAAGAAGCTTTCAGGTCATTTGATTTCTTCTCAGCTTCTTGTTGTGCAGCTTGTTCACCTGCCTTTATATGGTCTTCTATCTGCTTCTGAGGATTCCTGAGGTACTCATTAAGTTTGTTGTTATATACCTCTGAGGCATTTCCTAACTTGACAATATCATTAATCTTGGTTATAATGTCTTCTTTCTCATCCCCACTAAGCACAGTATCATCAACCTCATTAATCTCATTGATTAATCCCTTGGTAAACTTAGGATAGTCTATCAATGTTCTAGGCAAGACATTATCCTCCTGACCTTTTACAAAGCTAAGAGTATTTATAGCTTTCTCAATGGCTCTTATATTATTGTCTGCCTGTTGATACCCTTCAGATAATCCTTTATGAGACTGACCCTCACTGCTCCTTACTTGCTGATTGAATCTAAGGAATGAATTTAGATTGCCTATCACATTACCAATAGCTGACTTTACCTCTCCAGACATAGCTGTAGCCCTTTCAGCCCAATTACCAATTTGGGACTTCATCCAAGTCAGTTCCTCAAGTTGGTCATCTGATAATTGCTGACCTGTCCTAATATCAACGTCATCTCTTATCTTCAGATAATCACTGATAGTCTTGGTCATTTCATCATGATTCTGCTGTAGTTTCTCTATCATCTCCTGTTTGCCTTCTGGAGTAGCATACATGGGGTTTCCATTCTTATCTACAAATGGACCAACCTTAGAACCATCTTCAAGGGTAGTTGTGGTATTCTCTACAATAGAGGCAAGATTCTCATCTGATGTATCAAATGCAGCATCAATAAGTGTGTTAAGGTCTTCCATCCTTCCTGCATTATCAAACATGGCAATATCAGATACCAACTGGGCATGCTCTGCATTTTTGAAGTTGAACTCATCACCCTGCTCAGCAGCTCTATTCATATCATTTTGATACTTATTATGCCTGATAAGACCTTGATAGTAGTTCTTAAACTCAGGAGAATTTACTCTGTCATTCATGTAGTTGGCAATTCTCTCTTCCCTTGCCATCCTCTCATTGTAATCCCTCCACTCATTTATAGCCCCACCCTCAATGGTAATAGGAGATTGGATACCTCCCTGCTTATTCCTCATGCTTCTGAATCTAGGCATACCCAATGCACCTGTAAGGGCACCAATAAAGAACTCTTCCCAAGAAGACCCCTCATTGACAGTCTCATTTACTCCTTGGGCAAATGCCTTAACCCAATCCAATGTTTCTTGTGAAGCTTCAGGGTCAGTCTTTGACTTGTAGAAGTTGTTTACATCAGTTGAATAGTAATTACCTGCTGTCCTGCTTGCTATACTCTGTGCCATCTCCTCAGCACCTTCTGACAGGGCACCTCTTGTTATGGCAGCAACAGTTCCCAACCTTGTAGTACCAGCAGTATATTCCCCTGCTTTTCCCATTATATTGGTAGTCTTTCTTGCAGTCTTGAATCCATTGGCATACAGTTTGCCAAACTGAGTTATATTGGAAGCCAACAGGACAGGTATATTCATGAGCAAATCCACATTACCCATCTTTAACCTGTCCTCACTCAGCTTCTCCAATGCCTCATTATATGCTTGGCTTTCAGCAGATACAAGCTGGTTATACATTTCAGTACCACCATAAGCATCCCCTATAGCCTGCATCCTTTGATTATACTTGTCATCAAGCTGTGCCTTTTGCAACTCAAACCAATCCTTACTATTATTCAGGGCCTCTATTCTTCCCTCATTTACTGAGGAGATAGTGGCTCCTACAGCAGAATTGACTATTGCTGGAGCCTTTGATGAGTTCTTAATGGCTCCTATTAATTGAGGCAGTTTGGAGGCTTTCAATCCAGCAGCAGTTATATTACCGCTATAGAAGGCACCTACACTGAATCCTAGATTCTTGATGAACTTGTCACCTATGAAGTTTGCAGTAAAGATGTTCTCATACCAAGGCTCCTCCTGCTCATCTCTTGTATAGTAATTAGGTAGTGCCTCTTCAGACCATTCATTGACTGATTGCATAGCCTTGGAAAAATCATTATCCCACAGACCAGACCATCTCCCCTCATTTATTGCAGTGCCTGCACCAAGCACCAATCCTACAGTACCATCAAGAAAGGTAGTACCTGTCAACACAGCTCCTTTGGCAAGACCTGCCCCTAACTGGGCATACCAAGGCTGCTCTATGGCTCTGACTTCATTCAGGTCATCAGCCTGACTGACAAAGTTTATGTCTTCATCATAGATGCTTTGTCCATATCCTTTGTCAGCCAGCTCCATGCCTACATCCTCAGAAGTGGAAGGTGCCAAGGACTGTTGTAATGCCCTTGTACCTCCCAATACACTCAATTCAAACTCTCCCATTTCAGGGACCCTGTTAAGTCCCTTAAGTCCTTTAAGACCTACAGGGCCTGTCTTTGTTATATCTTGATACTCCATATTTACTTATCCTCCAACTTTAGAACTGGTCTCTGTCAAGGATTGGTTATATCCACCCAATCCTATAGAACTTATACCTTCCATAAGAAACATTTCTTCATAATCCTCTGCCTCTTTCTCAGTAAATCCCTCAGACATCAACTCTTTAATCCTTCTGTCATATAGCCTGAACAGGTTACCCAATTCCCCTGATATAAGGTCAGGATTAAATGCAACCTTTGACCCATCCTTATAAGATACTATCACCTTGTTCCTGTGCTTGGTACTATGACTGAAATCCACTATAGGATTGTCCTCAGTTCCATAATCTTCAGGGTCAAACTTCTTGGAAGTTCTATTAAAGTTTTTATCCAAGATAGTTGCATTTCCAGCCAACGATTTTTCCCAATTATTTTGGTTACTTATATTCTTAGTCAATACCTCTGATAGATACTTAGGGTCTCCATTTATAAAGTATTCCGTATAGGATTTTGCAGCAGAGTTTATTGTTTCATCCATATTTCTGAAGTCATCAAGCGATGACTTGTTGGTATAACCAATATCCTTTAATGTCTTATAGTCTTCGTCAGACAAAATCTTTATGTCCTCTCCATATTTCTTCTTGAGAGTATCCATAGCTTCTTTCTCTACATCAGACCAAGACCTATGTACTCCATACTGAGCTTGGTATAGTTCAGTTCCTATACCTGGCCTTGTAGGTCCTGTCATCTTCCTATATTCCTCGTACACCTTTAATGGGTTATATGTACCCTTCTTACCAAAGTAAGAAGCCTTCAGTCCTTTCCCAGGAATATTCAATCTATTCATCGTCTGCCTTGCATTATATATAATTCCATTAGCCTCTAAGTGTGATAATGTCCTAGGCTTGTAATTCATTGTCGGGGTAGGGTCATCTAAAGCTTTCAATCTCTTCTGCATAGCCTCCTGTGCTGATAACTTGGCTCCATAATCCTCATAAGGAGATACTTGGGTCTGACCAACTGCCTGATATAATGCTGGAGCTACTCTACTGAAATAGTCCATAACAGCAGCTTTGTCTGACCACTTGCCTACTCCGGAAACATTAAGCTCATCTTGAAGGATAGAATTAAGGACTCCATTAGTATCCACATCAGTGTCTCCATTAATCAGTCTTTGAATGTCATTGATGGCCTTTGCTACATCAGTATCCTTATATCCGTGTTCTTGTAGCCAAGTCTTGACATAAGGGTCAAGCCTCTTGCCATTTCTGTAGTCTCTTAATCCTTTGGATAATGCAGAAGCAGTAGTAGCTACCCTCTTGAATCCCTCTTGGCTATTAGCCTGATTGAATCTTATAGAGGGATTATTCAGGTATCTGTCTAATGATGCTGTAGAAGCATCTCCTTCATATACCATACCAGCAGCTCTTCCCTTATATTGTTCTGCTGCCTCTTCTGTCCTTGCCTTATATGCTTGCTCAATAGGAATAATTTCCTTACTGTACCTTGCTCTCATGTTAAGCATATTCTTCCTACTTACAGCATTAAGTCCTTCACTTGCAAGCTGACTGGCTTGATTCTCCAAATCATTTGCATAGGTCTTGTACATCTTATAGGTATATGGGTCAGTCTGCTCATTGGCTAAGCCATCCCATATACCAGCCTTTGTAGACAAGTCAGTATATTGTTCCTCAATTTCCTTATAATTCTGACCATATATTTGATATGGTTGCAAGTACCTGTCAAAAGAGAAAGGCTGGAACTTGCTATTTACAACCAAACTATAATTTGCCATATTAGTAAGTGAGACCTCCTCTTCTCTTCTTTAATTTTCCTCCTTTAGAATACTTGCCTCCTGCTACAGACATCTTGTAATCCTCCCACTCTTCTTTACTCCATTCCTTAGGTTTCTGGCTTAGAGTACCAAATACCCCTGAGTTGATTAGCATATCCCTGTCAGACCTGTTATAAGCATCTATTCCTATATTACCCAATGAGTCAAACAGATTAGTCAGGTTAGCACTCATACTTGCACCTCTTCTTGCATCTATTGCATCTCTCATTGCCATAGCTTGTGTAATACCACTTAGCCTTGTACTTCCTGCCTTTAGTGCAGCCTCCTGATTAGCCATTGCAGCTTTAAGCCCCATTTCAGAGTTTGCTTGATTGGTTCCTCTATTAAACTGCTCTACCATCTGTCTCTGTGCCAAGTTATACTCCTCAGCCTGCCTTGCTAGGTCTCCCAACTTACCTTGTGCATTATAGTCTGCTGCAAGTAGTGCAGCATTCCTTGAAGGACTTGAAGAGTTCATAATAGCTCTTCTTGTTGCACCAGCCTGTGCACCAAGCTTATTTATATAAAAGTTCCTGTCAAGTGGTTTATATTGCAGATAATTCCCTATTGGCTTATAGCTTACAGGGACATAATTACCTACTTTGTTTGCAGCCTCTATGATTGCATCAGGTCCTGTATAATCAGGCCTGCTGAATATACTTTGACCCAATCCTATTGCAGAACCTACTACAGGTGCATATCTTAGCCAAGTAGCATCAAATCCTCTTCTATCTGTATTACCCTTTCTTTTGGGTACCCTAACTTTAGCAGGAGTTGTACCTTCCACATTAGAAGGTATATCATATCCTACTTCACCAATACCTGATATTTCCATAGGGGACAAGCCACTAAATCCTGTATAAAGCCCATCAATACCTATAGGCTCTATGGTAGAAGGTATGTCATAATCCACATATTTAATCATGCTGGGTCTCTTTGCTGTAGCTGTAACCTCTGGCATCTCTCCTGATTTCCAAGAACCAAACACCGGAGTATATGTGTAATCATCAGGTACAGGACCTCCTTCTGCATATTGTACTCCTTCAAGTCCATATTGTCCCTGTCCTCTAAGAGCCTCTTGCTCCTGCATTAACTTTATGAGACCATCTTCCAGCCCTCTCTTGCTTATTGGGTCATTGGACCTTTCCTCAGACTCCTTTTGAATCCTTTTGGCAGCATCTGCAAATGTCAGACCTTTGCCACCTTTCAATTTATACTTCTGCTTCACTGAATCAGGTACTTTAATCCTGTTACTAAATACATAATCATTATAAATCACCTCTCCTTCTTCCACAAGATTAGGTATTCCATTATAATCAACCCCAATCTGTACTCCTTCATGTGGATTCTCTTCATGGTATCCTCCATTATTTATAACAGTGACACCATTGGTAAAATCTGCTCCATGAGTACCCATGAGGCCACCATCTCCAAATGGATTAAAAGGTACTTGTATATTAGGTTTGGTAATAGTTCTCATATTATAATCTGATAAGTCAGACAGACTGGGAGTGTGCATCTTGTCATATACAGACCTTGCCTTCTTTCTTTTAGAGGTTCTAGAGAACTCCTCTCCCCTGACATATCCTCTTTCAAATGCAGAAGAGGAAGCCTCAGGAGTATTGGATTTCTTGAAATTGTTCAGACTTCTCTTACTCAACCAATTCATCCTATCTACACTATTAAGTGTATTTTCCAAGTAGTCCATTTGGCTAGGCAGATAAGAGCTTTCAGGTATTCTGGCACCTCTCCATTGCATGATTCCATGTGCTCCCTTTCCACCACCTCTGGGATTATAGGCATAGGGATTGAACCTTGATTCCCCATATATTGAACTGTATACAGCAGCCTTTTGAGAGTTATTAAGTCCCATGTTATTTACCCTGTCTGCTATATAGGCACTGTAAGGCAAAGTAAACTCTTCATCTATCCATCCTCCATCATCATGTTTCCACTTTCTAGCATTCAAGGCAAAGGTAGCCATCTTCTTTTGTGCAGGAGTACCATGCTCCTTAAACCAAGATGCTGACTTTCCAGTCCTCTTTTTAAGGGCAGTAAACTTGCCTCTGTTCTCAGGCTTGATATGAATCTTACCTCCCTTTGCCATGTAATTGGACATAGCTCTTAAATCATTCATCTTATCAGCACTTTCTATTGCATTATCATAACTTAGCAGTGCTCTGCCTCTGGCTATCTCCTGTTCCTTCTTCAACTCATTATATAAATCTTCTGCCTTGTCACTGAACAATCCATCTTTCCCAATATCTGATTGGGAGAAGTCTGCTCCAAAGTCCTGATTAGACCATTGATTAAGTATAGAGTCATTGCTACTGCTATCAACTTTAACTGTACTCAGGGCATTATTGGAGTTTCTGACATTATTGACATTTTCCTCATTAATCTTTGAACCGAATAATGCATTGGTTATACCACCTATCAACCCAGTACCAGCAGACACAATGCCTCCTAATAAAGGGTTGACTGTGCTAATGGCAGAACCCACAGTACTTCCTACTTTATTGACTGCATTGCCTGCTCCTGAACTTAGTCCATTACTTATTAAACCATTTGCTGCATTACCAGCAGGGCCTAATAATCCAAGACCTAGTTTACCTAAGTTTTCTTTGGTAAAAAGCTTGCTAATGTCCCATATACTACCACCATCATCATATCTATTAATGATACCAGTAGTAACAGGACTATTGTGTTTCCTTATAACTTTTCTATTAACCATGTTATAATAATTTATTTGCAAAGATAAGTAAAGTATCAGAATTATACAAGAATATTATTTAAAAAGTAAAGGGAAGATAAGTTTATTACTTACCTTCCCTTTAGGCTATCTCCATCAAGTTATTCAAAGTAGTGCACCACCATATCATGCAATATGGTCTTATTTGTATTTTCAGATTCCATAGATAGCTTAAGATATAACCAAGGATTTCTCATCCTGTCTTTATTGTTTGATTTATCCCTTGGTATATTAGCCCTCCATATCCTGAACTTCTTCTTGAGACTTGAAGGTCTTCCAAGTACATGGGTAAGCTTGGATTCACCACTTTGGTATTCATTCCAAACACTGAGAGTATCATAGGTTGTATCCAATAGCTTACCTTCACTGTTCCAACTGTCTGCCCTGAACTCAAGAGTATTGAATATCTTATCTTGGGTCATATCAGGATTGGATATGACAGTAGTATAGAAAGGCTGGTAACTGTTAAAGAAGGTATTATAATCACCTTCATTGTGCAGCCATAGCTTCCCATCCTTTACCCACAGTCCTCTGTCTAGTATATTGGAGAAATATGGCACATTCTCATAGCTGTAGAATGAAGAGAACTGGCCTAATGGTTCTGAAAATGCCAAGCACTCATCCTTGCTTATGAAGAATACATCTCCATTTACCTTATCATAGTATGTTACAAATCCACTAAAGTCTTTAGGATTCCATACATTTATTCCAGTTGACCTACTGTTAATCCATGAATGGAATCCAAGCCTATCAGAGATGTTATCCAACTGGTTGTTGAGTAGGAAGATACCTTTGGTAATATCATCCACAAAGTAGATTCCATTAGATGTCTCACATATAGACCACTTGTTCTGACATCCCAGTTTATCTGATATGTACCTTTTACCATTAACTTTCCCACTATTGGCAATTTCAATAGGCACTCCATCAGTTGACGATATTTGCATATTCTCATTATAGAGGATTTGACTTATTCCTGTATCTTGGAAAGAGTATAGGTTATTACCCATCCTGTTGATAGAATTAATAGGCCCTTTATCCCCATCCAACTCAAGTGTTGAGGCTAAGGTAATATTAGTCCAAGTATCTGTAATCTCTCCTGAGGTCTTTGTTTTAGTGTATGTGATAAGGTTAGGATAGTATTGCCCAGACACAGTATTAGTATCAGTGACTCTATAGGTAAAGTTATTATTGGTCTGTGAGTAAGCCTCATTTACCTTATTAAAGCTTTCTGATGTAGCTGCCATATTGAGGTTGCCTCTGAATGGGTCATATTTACCATCTATATTAACTCTAGTCTCACACATGAATGAAACCACCTCAGTAACCTGATTCTGGTCTTCAAGAGAAAATGGGTAAGTCTTCAAATGGTCATATCTCTGATAATAGGTATCACCTTCTGACCATCTAACTATAATGCTTCCCTTGCTATCCCTAATAGATACAGGCTCACCACAAGGGAGCCATAAATTACTCAAAATAGCATCTTCAGACTGCCCTCCAAATCTGTTTGCAATATTATCTCTATATAATTCACCAAGCCACAACCATCCATGCTGCAAGCTAAGAGGATATGCAGGGCCTTTCATAATAGGTATGGTGTCTTGTACTACACCTAGACAATCACTATCCCAAAAGAATTGCCCTATAGTGCTGCTTCTTCCATTTACATACCATGTATCTGAAATATTATTACCATCACTTATTGTGGGAAGTATCTTTTGTTTGTTCTCCTTAGTGTAATTCAACACTACTACAGCATGTGGTGATGATTTGTATCTTATCACTACAGGGTCTACACCTGTATTGGTATCTGAATCACTACTAGGTATTTCAATATATTTACCCTTAAATAATTTGTGTGCTGTATTTACATCTCCAGTATTTAAAAACCCTGATATTATTATAGGATACTCACTATGTGTAAGGCCAGCATTCATTGAAAGTACCTTATCTACATTACCGTAGTATATCAAAGCTCCAAGGCCTGAGTTTTCAGGAGCAGGCAAGGTAAGAGCTGTAACCTCGTTTGAATTAAACACTTTTACCCCTGCTATTCCTGTACCATTATCTCCTCCATAGTTTGCTACCCATATGTTGTCATTATCATAGTAGGCTGTCTTGTATGAGTATTTATAATTTATCATCCTCTTCTTGTCCAACATAGCTGACTTATACCCATCTACAGCCCACTTAGTATTGTTAAGTGACCCGTTTCTGTGCCAAGGATATACTGCAAATCCTGTAGTAATGAGATTAGGATTACTCTGTTTACGTTCAGTTAATTCATCAAACCAAAAAGCCCCCGAGATTAAAGACCTATAGCCAAAATGGGAGTCCCCCAAGTGCTTTACTGCACTTATATAGGTAAAATCATTTTCTACTGCTATATTCTCCTTATAGAATCCTACAGGGAGTTCTGACCTGTCCTTGTAATTATTCACAGGTGTAGATACATTTATATCTATATTGGAATCAAATGCAGTCAAAGGAACCACTCCTACTATTCTAAGTTTTGCTCCTGAGAAGTCATAGTTGTCTAAATTGCTATCAAACTCTATATCAGGAGAGTGTAAGGTTACAATAGATTGGTCTACATAATAATTGTTACTATTGCCAGCTACCCAGTTACTACCACCTAATCCAGTTACTCCACTTTGGTATGGCTCAGGAGGATTGACTATACACTGTATCTCAGCATTTCTATTGTTGTTGCTAGGTATAGGGGCATTATGCCTGAACTCTGCCCAAGCTCCCATATTCACAATGTCGAGTTCAGTAGTAGAGCCAGTATTATCATTTTTTACTATGGTAGTATCATTGGCCATTATGCCTCCCCTAGAGTATTTACTTACAAAGTTACTTTCTGGGGATATTAGACTTGAATAATCTCCACCCCATATACTAGGTACACTTGGGTCAGATATATACTCAAGGTACATTACTCTCTCTAGTTTCCCTCCTGTGCTAGGAGTATACTCTATATATCCATTGCTGGCAGCAGGAATACCATCTCCTTCAATTCTAGTACATAGCACTACCCAAAGTCCATCCTCACCTACAGCCAAGACATTAACCTTATATTTTGCATCAGCATTTTGTACTGTAAAGGTATTACCAAGATTCGGGGGAGCAGTTGAAAACTTGAACTGGGGACTCTCTGCCCTAAAGTGTGTAGATTTGAAAATATCAAATGGAGCATTAGGTCTTACAAACCAAGAGGACTGTACAAAAGGAGAATTTCCATTCCTGTCACCTACATTGTATACTGTAGGGCATAATATACCTTGACATATGCATTCCCTATCATTTAAAGTAGGATATACTATAACAGGTCTTACATTGACATAGCCCTCACTTATAAGCTTACTGATAATATCAGAATCATATATATCTATTTGAGCCACAGGAAGGTCTATCTTATTACCTGTAAACAAGTTAGTATCTATATGTGCTGTGTTTCTAACATCCTTTATCCATATAGGGTCAGACCACACACCAGTGTGATGCTGGAACTGTATACCCAGTCTATAGGTTTCCAAATACTTGAAAGTTTTGAATGTGTAAGATGAACCTCCTAGTTGGCTCTTATAGGCATAGTATCCCTCAGGCTTAGGAGGAGTAATACTTTTCCCTAAAGTAAAAGCTATATATTGTCCCCTAAAGTGCTCCTTGATAGAATCATCAATTACTCTAACCTCTTCCTTGATATTTCCTAGAAATAAGGTATTATCTTTCTGAGCCATAGAGCTAGGTACTATACTCTTTCCCCCTATATATAATAAATCACTAGCATCTATAGAATCTCCTGATGTGCCAGTATCCACATAATTTATAGAAGAGATGTCAAGCATTCCTGTCATGTTACCTTTGACAAGAGACATATTGGCTTCCTTGTCACCAATTACAACAATTGTAAAAGTAGTGCCAGCATCCCAATATAAGTAATCTCCACCAAAATCTATACCACTGTATATGTCAGTATTGAATTCCCAATACTTTGTATCACCACTTCCTCCAGAAGGCTCATACTGGTCTAAGGTCTTATCCTTTATATTTCCTTCCCTTAGAACCATTGTCATAGCACTAGAGGGCAAAGATACATCATAGGAACTTATACTATATTCCATCCTTTGATTTAGTATAGGCAGGTCAACTACCCTCTTAGCCTCAGCAGTACCATCTATTGAGGTTTTGAGTATGGAATATATTCTAACATAATCAAAGTTCCTGTCCAGATTCTTAATACTTATGTTGAAAGAATTGCTAATTTTATCCTCAGGGCTTCCACCTTTATCATAATAGGATACATAATACAAAGGTGACATATAGAAGATATTGCTTTCCTGCCTATACTTTTTATAGTATGTAAAGACATATTGTATAACTCCGGAAGCGAAGGTCCCTCCCTGAGTACTCTTCTGTATGGTCACTTCTTCCTCAAGATTCAGGGAACTCACAAAATCAAAAGAAGTGCTATTATAGTTTTGTGTTTCAGATACTATATTTATCAGTCTAGTTTGGTTAATACCATCTATCCAATACACTTTTTGCACATCCACATTTTCATAGTAACATAGTGTCTCTATAGGATGGTATGGACTAAAATTAAGATTTCCATTACTACTGTCATATAATACCTTGCCATGGAAGGATTCTCCTTCAACAGTTATCCTATATATGTAATCCTTCTTATTATCTTGGTCAGTTGTAAACAATACCAAATAATTGCCAAGTACAGCCTGTCCTATAGGCAATCCCTTTATAGAGTCTATACCTTCTATGTTTGATACCTCTTTAGTACCCTTCTCATTTACTATGCTGAGCAGGGTATTATCATCGGTAGACATTATCCTTATATTCTTGTTCTCATAAGCATACTCAGAAGAGAATTTGCTTACAGACAAGTCCCTCTGCATACCTTTTATCTGCCATGTAGATTTCTTTATCATACTATTGCAATTTTATATACTCTTTATTGCCAAGAGAAGAGAATCCATTATCAAACTCACTTGTCCTTTGAATAAGAGTATTCCACATTCTGCTTATTGATTCCATTTCAGATTGTGATGGTATAGTAAATTCACTCTGTAATTGTCCTGCTGACCAAGCATATTGTTGTTGGGTGTTCTGTAATACAGCAGGAGAAATCTTTCCCATATCAAACAAAGTAGTGAACTCTTCCATCTTAATATATAGCTCAAGTGTTCTCATAAACACAGGATTGTCTATGAGCAATGGAAACCCATCCTCATCTATTGGAACAGACTTATATGAGACTATTATATCTCCTGACTTGAAGGAAGTATATATTACTCTGCCTTGTGTCTTAAAGGTAAACTCTTGTGGTCTTTTATGTCCTTCATACTTATCACGATGTTCTCTAGGCATGAAATTATCTGTCATGCTCCTTAAACATATCCCAGTCTTACACTCCTTCACCTGATTTATGGATACAAGGTCACAGGGCAATATGGCCCTAAACTCTTCTATATGCAGTACACTCTCCTTATTTAAATATAACTCTGGCATTCCAAATATCCCAATAAATGTAACTAGGTGGGATACCACTTGTTCAAGTGTAAGGTTCTGCAATAGAGGATGCCTTTTCAGTCTATCCAGTATCTGTCTGATGTTAGTATATTGAATATTATTAATCATTTATCCATCTCAATTAAATTTCTACAATCCTTTAGTTTAACACTTGAAGGCATCAATCTTGCCATCTTTTATCCTCTTCTTCAATTCTTTCCTTAATTCGCTATTGGGATTGAACTCATAAAAGGTTTGGTTATTATAGTCTGCCTTGCTTCTATTATAATGGATTTTAAATACCTCTTTCTCCTCCATTCTAACTAAAGTCCTATTATCATAAGATTCCTTGTCTTCATACCATAACCTTAATGTCTTATCCCAATCTATTGGCAAATTGGTGACAACCTTATTATCTTTAAGGTAGATTTTGGCATCATATTTTCTCAGCTCCAGTCTTCCCATCCTATGAGGAAGACTAATATCATGTCCTTTAAGCAGCTCTTCAGCCAGACAGTTGTTGACTCTTCTTATAATGCTGTAAAACTCATGCTCAGTCAATGGCCTGCCTATGTCAAACCACTTGTTTTTCCTTATATACTTATAGGCATCATATACACCCAAGGAACCTGATACCTTATGTGTTCTATGTTCATTCAAGTGGCACACTGATGTCCTAAACTCCTTCCATTTCTTATACTCTTCCTGACAATCACTCATAGGTTACTGCTTTACTGAAACATCAGATGAATCATCCTTAGCATTGTTCTTATTATCATCAGGTCTGTATTTAGCACCCAGCACCTCTCCTACTATAAGACTTACAAGAGGAGTAACAAGGCTCTCCTCAATAGGAAATTTCCTATCAAGCACATCACACTCCTTATTGTCTCCACATTCCAATTCAGAGGCTATGCTGGCATCTTCAAATATAGCAGTTACCTTTATCTTGGAGAGATAAAGGAATTGGGGATTCATAGAGATTAAATACAAGTGGTTATCCGGAGCAAGAGAGCAATATATTATGTTCTGTAGATATTTGTCATATCCTACATATCTCATCCTATCCCTGCTTATGAAGGTTATACTATCCTGATAGAAATCAATAGGATATACTCTGGTATTACTGACACTTAATATATTAGGTACCTCTTCCTTACTCATAAGATAGGCTCTGCCACATGAATCAGAAGGAGATACTGATTTGGTCAAATCCAGACATATAGTCTGATAGTTGCTTTCAGGTATATGCTTCTTAACATCAGAATATCTTTGCTTTATAAGGAATGCCCTATACTTATCTGCCAAAAGTATAATATGATTCTCATTGAAAGTAGAGTCATCTGATATACTCTTTACCTCATCCAGACATAAATAAACTAATTCTCTGTATGTCATAACTATATATGCATGCTTATTAATAAATAAAAAACTATTGCAAATATAGATATTTATAATCAATATTGCAATAGTTTTAATTGAATCTTTTGCAGTAAGCAAATATATAACTTATATAGCAGGAGTTCTAGGTTTGTTATCTTGTGTGAATCTTATCATGCCATCCTCAGATATTCTGATAGATTCCTCTTCACCATACACAGCAGAGCTTTCCTCAGTAGGAGGATATGGTATCAGGCATGAAGTACCAAATATACAATATAGGGCATTATTCATGCTATTGTAGTCCTTATCATCTATAAAGGCAGACATTGGGCCACTAGTAAGCTCTTCTATCAAGGACAAAAGCAGTAACTTATTGACATCATTATAACATACATATCCTGTACTTGAAAGTATATTGAAGTATGTAGTTAATGCCCTTTCCAATACATTACTTAAGTTATCCATAATGAGCACTCACATTTAGTACTTGTATCATCTGTTATCACACAGTTCCTAAAGAACTTGTTCCAATACTTTATTGCCAAAGTATAGTTCCCTGTCTTTAAGGAAGTAGTAAAAGCCTTCAGTTGAAGGTATTTGTCTATAAGCTGCTTGGGAATATTGCAAGTCTCCTCTACCTGTCTGATGCCACCCATCAGTGACTTATAAAGGTTATGCATATTGACAGCTATTCCTAAATCATAATATCTGTCATATCCACATGGAGTATCAGGTGCCATTGTACCTTTGACAGTAATATAGACAAAGAATAAGTCCTTACCAAAATCTACTGCTGCATTGAAATCTGTCTTGTCTAGGATTAATGTCACATGCTTGGAATTACCATCAATGCTTTTTGTATATACACTGCTTGATGATGGCCCAGAGGTCATGAAGGTATCCTGAGTATCTATGACTACTGAGTCAATATAGACATCATCATAGAAGGAGTATGCTTCTATAGAAGCATCAATTACCAACTGCCTGCATTCTCCTGAGGCTTTTAATGTAGCAAATCTTATCATATTACACAAATTAGGTAAATAAAAAAAGGAGACTATAAAAGTCTCCTTATTTGTATCTCGCTTTTAGGAGATGTCTGCAATAGTAAGTCCTGTAGCAGTTTCCACTGCACCGATTATCTGATTGAGAACTGCTTTATCTGCGCAAGCAATAGTTATTGTCTTTTCAGACTTTTGTACTGACTCATTGCTGCCTACATAGGCATAGTGTATATCAAGCACATTATATGTCTTGCTTGGGTCTATCAGATAAGTGGTAGGAATGTTGTTAGGCCAGCCAATGCCTCTGTAGATGTCTCCTCTTTCACCCATACAGAAGTACTCTAAGTCTGCAATAACCTTACCATTACCTATTGTACCATTGGTACCCATTTCTACAGTACCCCAAATTCTCTCATCCCCATCTACAATTATTTCAACTGGCTGTACAGTGAAATATACTGGTGTCTGAGACATAACACCTAATCTCCAAGGCTGTTCTACCTCAGTAATTCTGATGCTGTCAATGTCAGCTACAATTGCTGAAGTACCATCATAGTATGGGTTAGTACTATCACTCTTGCCATTATCCTTAGTAGAAGGAGTTACTGTCATATAACCATTTGCATCAAATCCTCCCTCGCTCTTGGTTGCAGCACTATGTACCTCAATCTTAATCAAGGGAACTATTTCCCTGCTAAAGTTCTTAGCAATAGATTGAGCAAGAGTCTTGTAGAACACATCAGCAGTCATGCCAGAATAAGCATGAACCATGCCATATTTGAAGTATTGGTCCTCATCAGACATGCCCACATACTGTTTAAATGCAATTCTTAGGATATAATCCTGACCTGCAACTGGAGCACCACCATTAACACTTGAATCCAATGCTATGGTAGCTGACTTCATCTTGTAAGCCATGCTATCAGCACTAGTTGCCTTTGCATAGAGAATGTTTTCTATATCTATAAGGTCACTTCTCATTCTGTTATCAGCTCCCTTATATTCAAAATACAGGTGTTTCTTTTCAGTATCATTTGATACTGCAATAGCACCAGCAGTGTCAGACTCAATTACATGGGGAGTCTTAAATGCAGTTGCTACATAAAATTGCCTTACCTGATTTGTACTAAATGTTGCCATTTTAATTTAATATTAAATTACACAATAGTTTATTTTGTTCTGTTTGTATCCAAACCCTTGCTTGCTATTGCAAGTCCTACTGCCCTATCAAGTATTACCCTATGCAATGCAGGATGTAAATCACACTCTGTTATCTTGCTTTCTCCATTTATGTTTAGATGGGCAGGCAATGCTACCAATATAATTGGGTTGGGTTTAGATAGGTACCTGACTAAGTACCTGCTTATATTATACTTTGATACTATTTCTGCAATCCCATTATCAATATCAAGTCTCAGGACTCTCCTGTATCCCGGACCCCTGAATGGATTGTTATATGTATTGTAGTAATCATCCAAGGTAGTGGGTACCACAAGTACTTGGTTACCATCCTTACAGCCTAGCTTATCATCCCTCAGTTCAACTGATTCATAAACTATAAACCACAAGTCACTAGGTAACTTGAAGAATACAGACTTATCAGATATTCCAGTAATGTCTGCTATTTTTTCAGTAGTGGTATAAGTCTTCACCAAGTTGCTCAGGTATCTCCTTATTTCCTCAGTCTCTTCAAATGATTCCCTGAATGGGTTCTTACCATTGTATAATTCCACTAACAGGTCTTCTTGGGCTTTTGTAAGAAAGATTGATTTCTCATACTCGTTGAACTCAATTCCACCTGAAGAGTAACTGTTCAATAGAACATCAAATTCATTAGAAAATTCCTCAGTTGTCATTATTCACTTCTTTGTCCCAGTTCAACACTACTTTTCAAATCTCCCATATAAGCAGATTTAGCTAACTCTACTGCCCTTTGAAGAATTTCAGGATGTAGTTCACTATTCAAGACACATGGAGATTGCTGTGATTCTCCATCTACTGATACACCAACCAAGTCCTCCAATACTATTGGCTTAGGCTTGATTAGGTATGTGATAAAGTAAATGGCCTTGGTATTCCCTGGACTTTCACCTCCAGATTCTCCTAGGAATTTCTCATCTGCATCATGCAATATAAACCTGAATCCATTGTACTTTGTGGGAATTACAGTCTGGTCTTCAGACCCTTTAGGGTCTCCAAAAGTCTCTATAACTCTCCACACTTGCCTCTTTAAAGGTCTTCCATAGGGCTTGCTCAGGTTATTAAGCAAACTATCTAATTTTATAGGCACTACCTGATAATACTTATCCACATTATTATCTGTATCCTTAATGATTATCCTTTCTGATACCACTAACAGTATTTTGTCAATAAAGCTAGGGGCATTGAATAATACAGCTTCAGGAGCACTGCCATAGATATTTCCGGGGATTGTGACACCCTCCAAAATATCAGTTCCCCTCTTGGAATCCACCTTTATCAAGGGACAGGCTTCTTGCACTAGAAGAGTAGAGAAATCTATTTGTCTTTTGGCAGAATCATCAAACCCTTGCTGGTACTTGTTACCTCCTTGGGTAGAAGTAAAGTAGTTCTTTACTATCTCATTCTGAGCTTTTGTGAGAAACACAGACTTTTCATACTCATTAAGGCCCGGAGCTTGGTTACTGGATATGTTATTGTAGAGAACGTCAAATTCATCTGAAAACTCCTGTAGTGTCATAATCTTATATTCTTCTTTATTTTAACTTGGCCTCCAAGGAAAACTTGATTTCCTGATGTTTTGGAGAGTTCAGGTACTTGGCTGCTGTATTCAATGTAGGTTCCTCATTAGCCTCACATAGTGGAGTATTGTCACTTCTCAAGTATAGGAAACCTCCTCTATTTGAAATCAATCCTGCTTCTATACTCTTCTTGATGAATACCTTAGTAGGTAACATTGGGTCAGTGATAACCTTCAGGAAGAGCTTGTTATTGGATTGAATAAGCTCATTAGCCTTAGTCTGCAAGAACTCTAGTTTAGCATTTTGAGATGTAGGTCTTCCATCAACAGTCTCTATGATAACTCTCAAAGTATCCACATCACTCTCAATCTTTCCAAACTCCTTATAGCACTTCATTGTAGTGCTCATATTATCCTGAGCAGTCTTTGTCTCATCATTCTCAGAGATGATGACAAACTGATATGAAGCCTTAGGTCTATCTTGCAAAGCCTGCAATGATGGTGCAACAAAGTCCTTGTTAGCCAAGAGTATTTTATATCTTATATAATCTTCCGGATTGGACAGGTTAAGGTAATTATCCTGCTTTGTCAGTCTTACCTTATTTATCCCACTCTCATTAGAATCATTCCAGAAGTTATCTACCTTCTTATAGATACTTAGAGCATTGTATTCCAAGCCCATTACATCTTCCAAGAATGCCTTCTCTTTGTCTGTAAGTACATTGACATACATGCCTGATGACAGCCTAGGTACTACAAATACTCTAACAGACCCTTCTGCCATACCTCCAGCAAGAAGATGTTTAGGGTTAGTTCCCCATATTCCTCCCAGTTTGGGAATGAATCTGACAATTACTCTCTCATTTCTTAAACAGCTTATCAACTGCTCATCACCATCCTCTTCTATATTTCTCACTTCCTGTGAGGCTTTTGGTTTTCTCCTTGCAGGTTTTTCCTCTTCTTTTGGCACTTCCCTCAATGGCAGTGCTGTATCATCTACTTCAAAACCAAGTGTATCATAATCTACTTCTTCCTTTTCCTTTGACATATCTTCTCCTTATTTAATAGAAATAAAAATAAATTAAGGGAAGCAGGAGTTACCCCTACTCCCCTTTATAGTTTATCCTTGCAAAATAGCAGGAATCAATGACATAGTTCTTGTTGGGTCAAGAACACAGATACCAAGAGTAGCCATTCTGTGTATTACAGCAGCATCCTCATCAAATGACATGTGAGGATTGCCTATCTGTCCTGTAAATGGATTTCTTAATCCCCACTGATAGCCTCTGTATTCATTATCACCCTTAATCTTACACTTGAAGATATTAGGTTGGTCCATAGTACCAATGTACATAATATCATATCTGTAAGAGAAGGCAACACCACCCTGTGGGTGTGGTATCTTATTTCTAACAGGGTCATCATAGAATGGGTCTACATCAATCTTAACCCTTACACCATTAGGTGCTCTATACTCTACAAATTGGAAACCAGCACTTAGAGCATTTTGATGCAACTGAGACTGAGTCTTCTGAACAACACCAATGGAGTTGTTATCAAGAACAAACTGTGTCCAACCTGATACTGTCTTCAACACTTCCTTGTGGAATTGAATAGCACCTCTTTCACCAGTCTTGATTAGGAAGTATCTATCACCAAAGTCCAATTTAGAAGCAGAAAGCTCATATAGGGCATCCTCAAGAAGCTTCAAGCTGAATACATTGTAGTACATAGTATTAGCAACTTCCATCTGCTCAAATAGACCAGCACCAGTCTTGATTACACCACCAGACTTACCAATGTTCATATATTCACCATTGGAGTTTCTGTTGCTTCTACCAAAGGCAAGAGCATTGTTCTTGTACTCAGAGAATTGCTGTTCTACCTCAAAGTCTACATTGTGCATCCACATTTTAGCTACTGACTTGGTATATCTACCATCAGTCTCCTTGATAATAGGAATACCTACAGCCAACTTCTTGTTCAGCATTGAACCCGGAACCTTGTGTTGGATTCTCACTACAGACCACTCATTTCTCATAGAAACAGGGCTTGTGTATCTTACATCACCAACTTTTCTTGATAGTTCCTTTTCTACAAATGCAGCTTCAATAGAGAATCTCTCTCCTGCAAGTAGCCTTTCAGCAGGAACTCCTGCTGTATTACCTCCAGCAAGTTCTACCTTATAAACTGCATTGGTACCTTCCATTCTAGGGTCTCCTAAAATTCTGAATTGGTACAGTTCATTTAGATTACCCACAATGTACTCACCATCTGCAAACCAGTCCTCAGGGAAAACAAGATAGAAGGGAGAAGTACCCTCTCCAATCATGCTACCATCATCTTCAACCTTTGTTCCATCCTCTTTTCTTGCCTCTACCAAAGGAATATTCCTTCTTGAAGAACCAATAACGTCCCAGTAATATTCACTGTCATCCTCAAACTCCTTTACAGGGAACTGATTCAAGAATGAATCAAGTGTCTTTCCTCTATGGAAGGCTAGCAGTTGTACCATTAGGTTTGTAGCTCTCTGAGGAGCTAACTGATAGATAGAGCCTAGGTGGTTTTCTTTAGTCAAACCCTTCCAATGTTGGAAGCTTACCATCTGAAACTTACCTAATTTTCCAGCCATAAAATAATTGTTTATTAGTTAAAATTATAATCTTTACTTAGATTTTAAATATTCTTCATACAAATCCTGAAGTCCCAAGTCCTCCCAAGTCTTATTCAACTTGTAAGTAGTACCATCCTTTAGTTTAGTCAATTCTTTATCGTAATAGGAAAGGGATGCAAACAATAACAGGACTTCATCATACACTATGTTTGTTTTTTTCTCTGTTGGGTAGGAGATTAGGGTCTCCTTCCCATTGTATCAACCTTTTTATCCTCGGCATAATTGTTTAGACATCTATTTTCCAACCTTTACCTATGAATGATTCAGGGTCTTCATCTACTCCACTAACAAACTTCAGATTACCATCTGAGTTTCTTGCAGTGTTATTAATAGCGTGTTCCAAATCCCTCAGGCCATTCTTTACCTCTTTCTTTACCTTGCCTTTTACCAGACCATCAAGGCTCTTGAACCCATCAGTCAATGTAAAAATCAGACCCAAGTACTTCAGGAAGTCTACTCTGTTATCCTTTTCATACTTCTGAATAGCAGTATAATACTCTCCAGTTTCAGGGTCTTTATATATAGGCTTGGATATGTTATCATATATCTTCTGCCTTGTCGGCTTATCTATTGACAAGTCTCCCAATATATTCTTTTCATTGAGAATAGACTCCTTTAGTTTATTAGCCTGTTCCTTCCTGTTCTCTTCTTCCTTCTGTGCCTCTAACTTGGCATCCTCAATAAGGTCATCATATTTACCCTTGAAGTATTCAGTATTACTCTTCAATGCTTCCTTTGCATCCTCAATATCAGTACCAGCATTAAAGGATTTCTGTACTTCTCTTGTGGCTCTTTCTCTGCTGTAACCCCTATTAATGAAGTCCTGAAAGATAAGATTCTTTCTCAACTCTTCACCTTTATCACTCTCATCAGTGATATTTTCCTCCTTAACACTGTCAAGGAAGTTCAAGGTATTCTCATACCTTTTTATCTCTGTGGGTTCAATGCCATAATTAAGTGCATCATCAATCCTCTTCTGTCTCTCTTCAAGACCAGCCTTGATTTGCTGTTCCACTAAGTCCCTGAAATCTTCAGGCTCCTTGACTTTAGAGAGGACTTCATCATCAAGGTCTGGAAAGATACCTTCCTCCTTCAAGGCTTTAGCAATGGAAGAGTAGATAGTTTTTTGGAGAGAAGTGCTGTCCTCTCTAGAGGAAGTATCTTCCTTTCCTTTTGTATTATCCTTTCCACTACCTACGCTCTCTGGCTCATCTGTAAACAAGTTATCTACATCAATAACCTCAGTAGTTTCTTCGTCTTTCTCTTTATTCTTTTTATCCTCCTTACCATCCTCTTGGTCAGGAGTTACTTCATCTTCAGGCGAAGTATCCTGTACTTCATCATCTACAAACAGATTCTCTATTTCCTCTGCTCCTAGAATATTGTCTAAAATCAATTCTTCTTCCATAATCTCCCATTATGATATAATTAAACAATGCAAAGTTATATAGAATTTTACACCCATACAATATAGTAAATAAATTACTTTGCAAGCACAAATAAGATACTTATTATATATGCAAAAAGAAAGGGCAAGATTATACCTTGCCCTTGTCCTATCAGTATTCTTTAAAGTAACTTACTACCTTATTTCTGGATTTGCAATCCACATCTTTGAACCAGAATATAATAGCAGATTCTATTATCTTTTGGTCTACATTGTCACCAAACCAACTCTTAAACAGCTCAACATAATCATGATACTGTGAGTTGATTGCCACATACACATCAGTAGGAGTTGCAGACACAGGAATCACTCCTCTATACCTTTCACAAATTTCCTTTGCCTTATGTATATCAAACTTTTCTCCACTATACTTTCTGCCACCCTCAGTGTGATACATATCAGATACCAAATCCATAGCTTCAGATTCAGTAAAGTGTTCCCCATCATTCATGGAATGTCTCATGTACTTTATTATTCTGTCCATGTCATTTCCTCTCATGCCAGAGTCTCTGAACCTGTCACCAAACCTATTGCTTCTAGAATCAAACACATCCATGAAACCATCATCTTCATGCCTTCTAGGATAGTTTCTATCCTCTAATGACATGAAGCCATCATGCTCCATTGAATCTCTTCTATATCTCTTCATGAAGTCCCTGAACTTATTTCTAAATTCACTTTCACTCATGCCTCCCATACCTCTTCTGTTTAGGTATTCATACATCATAAGTTCATCCATACTTCTAATTTTTAGTAATTAATGTTTCCTTGAAAGCTTCCAAATCCGACATATTTAATACCAATCTCTTGTTTGTCAAAGGCAAGTTGAACTTGATTTGTCCACCACCTATTTCTATGTCTCCAATAAATGAGGTCTTGAAGGAGAATGGATTAGTGGTCATCAGATTCTCCATCATCTCAGTAAGGATTCCTTCAACATCTACATTACCGTCTTTGTCTGCTATAAGTTCCAAAGCCTTGGTTATCTTGCTGAAGTTCTTATCCAGTGCTCTTGTAATAAGGGGTTTCATAAACCCGATTACAGGGCTGGACTTAGACATGGACTCCAACTGTGATGAAATATAAGACTTTAAATTGTCAGTTAATTGCATGATAGTTACCATAGCTACATATTTGCTTTAATAAATTCATCATAAGTTACCTCAGGATGTGCCTTACTAAATTCTCTGAACTTCCTGAACATCTCCATTTCCCTATTAGTATCCTGAATGATTTTACTCTTCAGGCTTCTCACTATCTTCAATTGCCTCTGAAGAAGCTCCTTACCCTCAGGAGTGGCTTCAATCCTGCCTTTCACAAGGGATAGAATTTCTGCCTGAACCATATCCTGTATCCTAGTATAGGTATCTACATAATCCTCGTCTTGCAGCAGTCTTGATTTCTGCTCATCTGACATAGGGTTTATCTCTGCATCTATGTCATCCCATATCATCCTATGCTGTGCAGGTTGTTGCACTGGCTGTACTTGTTGTCTAAGTTGTTTTGCTGCTTCAAGGTTTTGCTTATACTTTTCAATAAGCTGTAATTGTTCATCAAGACTATTACCCACCATACTACTGCCTAGCAGGGGGTCTCCTCCTAATATGACTTGATTTATTGGAACCATAATCACATAATTTTGAGATTAGTACTAAAAAGTAAGGGGAATGCCCCCTTACTTTATGCAGTTGGAGTAGTACCAGTTACCACTCTTGGACAACCACATTGGTTTGCACCAACATATCCAGTTACCACTGGAGTGTTAGGCAGACATACTTCACCATAGATAGCCTTGCAAGTCTTTCTGTCAGTATAGTTAATACCAGCAGTAAAGGCTTTATCAATTTCACATTGGATAAGCTTATCTTGGTAAGGTCTTACAGCAGCATTGATAGCTACCTGAGCCTTAAGGTCACTTAATTCCTTTCTGATTTCATCGTCAGAATCTCTCTGAGACTTATACAGATTGAAGGCATCCTGATTCTGCTTTGCAGATAGCACATCAAATCCGTCTCTTGTAGACTTATACAGGCCAAAGTCTGCATCTATTTGAGACTTCCATGCACTAAACAACTCACTATTAAGCTGTTGTCTATCAGCAAATCTGTTGTTCTGATATGTCATGGCCAAGTTATAGATACCTGCTTGCAAAGCAAGTGTATCCTCACACTCTTTTTCCCATGCTTGGAATGCAGTAGGAGCATTTACTCCATTTGCAGAACCACCACAAGTAGCTATTGCTATATTAGCATCTGCACCACTCCCAGTTCCTGTTCCTCCCAACAGACTGGCACTTCTTCTTCCACCAAATAATGCCCAAGCACCAAGAGCAGTACCTATAATACCTAGAGTCAGACCTGCATTTGCTTTGCCATTGATGTCTCTCCTACCATAATTATATCCATAATTATCAGCAGGTACTTCCTTTACCTTCTCTACTTGCTTCTCAATTATCTCCATAGTAGCAATTTTGAAATTAATTATTGTTTATCATGTAAGCTTACTATGCAAAGATACTAGCTATTATCCAAGAAGCACAACAATACTAAAGCCCTGTATATATGATTAATATACAGGGCTTTAACTTAGTAACATATGTACAAAAAAAAAGGAGGTAATAATTACCTCCTGCTATATTACTCCTTATTGTCTTTATGCTTATAAAATACTTGTGTTATCTTATCATATATGTAAGTCAGCAAGTATGCATCCACCTCATCATTATCTCTCTGAGGGGTGTATCCTATATACTGCCATATATGATTCTTTATATGCTCAGCCTCATGGACTATGCTACTTCCTCTTCTTGAATTAACAGCTACTAAGGATGCTCCATATGCACTTATGGTAATAGCATTTGCTTCTGTATCCATTTCATCCTGAGGTATACTTCCTTCCAACTCTTCCCATCTATCAAATATAACTATGGTAAGCTTATAATTGAATATGGGTATTATAGTCTTTCTTTGAGTTATCATATCTTCTTCTCCTAATTACTTCAATAAATTCTACCAAAGCTATTAAGCAATCCTTGAGTCTGGATTGCTCCGCAATCCTTGAGTACTTCTACTCTTCTTGACAAAGTCATCCAGAACTTTCTTAGACCAACTTAATTCTTTGTTCTATATATTTCCTTAGGTTATCTATTCCATGTACTTTTAATCTGTAAGATAAAACACTGTGAGCTTTTCCTATCTTTAGTGCCCAATACCTTATGCTTCCAACTTCATCATTGATTTTTAATAAATTAGACTTCGAGTGATTCAGGCTTATCTTACATCTTGTATCTTTTGGCATCTTCCTACCTAATGCTTTATTTCTTATTTTCTCTCTTCTCTCTGGAAATTCAGAATAACCTCTTTTAAGTGACTCACTCATTTTTGCAAGACTCTTAGTGGAAAGTTCCCCTCTTGAGCCTCCCTCTTTCAAATTATATCCCTCCTCTATACTATTATATTTATGTATTAGTTCTTTCTCTAATTTATCAGCAGCTTGCTTATTTAGATTTGAATATACAACTTCATGGGTGAAGTTGTTGCAACCACACTTCTTTGCCATATCATAGAATTTTTATGGTTATTTTCTCACCTCTATTCTTGCCCTCTTGAAGTAGCTTATATAGCTTCCTGAATGTATCCTGACTATTCAGAACCTTACCAACTTCAGAGTTTACACCTACCAAGAGACATCCTGAAGTATCCTTATCTGTATTACCTGCATGTATAAGGATACCATCAAACCCCTTTACATTAAGAAGTCTGGGCAATTTGCCATTGCATGTTTCTTTGTAGAAAGATTTAGGCCCAAACTTAGGGCTATATACATCTAAAGTTACATCATAAGTTCCGCTAGGGATTGCTGTAATGCCTGATTTCTTTAAGGATTTGATTTTAGCGACACTCATGCTGTCATCTAATCCTCTATCAGTATCTTCAAGTACATTACAGAACCACTTCCCATCTACAAGGAGGTTACTTATCGTGTAACTCTGTTTCTTCCATTTCCTGTCTACTATCAGTTCCATTTTGCTCATTAAATAAATTCAAGTTTCTTTTCCTCAACTGACAAGTAAGGTCAGTACAGATGGAGTTCATGAGACTGAACATCTGCTTCCTTAAATCCCTTATCTCCTGTTCCAGCTCTGCATTTCTTTTAAGAACCTCGTCAAGCCTGTTCTTGTTGTCGTCAGACAACTTCTTATAAAACTCCAAAGACTGCTGCATGTTCTCTATGAGGTTATTATCTACCTCACTATTATACTTTCTTCTTGCAAAGAACCAAGAAGTCCAACCACTGATTACTGTGGTTATTATCCCTACTCCTCCAGTAATTAATATACCTAGGTCAATCATGTCATTTAATTATTTCAATAAATTTTTGCTGCTTATTATTCACATAAGGACTATTTTCCACAATAGTAACTTCCACTACTCTATGTTTCTTCTGAAACCATCTAAACAGAAAAAATTTCTTAGGAGGATTTACAGTCTCTTTCTTGCTATGTGTAACTATGTATTTCTCACTTACAAATTTAGGATGCACTGTAATGACATTAGGGAATTTCATTCCCAGCTTCAACTGATACCATTTATCCCCAATCAGAGTATCAACATGAAATGTTGTTTCACTGAATATGGTATCTTGGAAAGTAACAGTATCTACCCTTTCTGATGTAGATAACAGATATTGTAAGTATTGCAAATCCTTATCCTTTATCTTCAACTCCTTTCTAATCCTGTCCATTTCAACAGTAATGGAATCACTGTAATACTCAAGCTGCTCAGCAGTTAGCTTATACACTCTATTTTCCTTCTTCAGGGAACTGTTCTCCAAGGAGTATGCCTTATTGTTATTCATTGCAACAGCCAACTCATCAGACATTTTCTTATACCCATTGCAGTAATACATGGAACAGGATATGGAAGCCAGCATAATCACTGATATAATACTTACTAATATCTTTCTCATAGCTATGTAGTTGGAGTAAATGATCTTAATTTGTTGTAAATTATAGAACCCTTGAAGTTGTATAATTGCTGATTAGAATTGACATTAGTGGGAGGTGCCCCCATGTTTGAACCTACTGAATAACTCCCATTAGATTTTCCATCATCTGCCAATGGAAGCATAGCACACCACACAGAATTAGTAGCATTACCATTAGAATCACCTATTGCTTGTGTCTTTGTGTAATTTGCACCATTAAACAGGCTACTGTAAACAGAAGTATTTCTCATAATAGCATTATCCAGCCTATATATGTTGTTACCTGACATAAGATTGGTAATGCTCTTATTATTATACTGAACCATGGTATTTTGGTCATTATACAATACTATGTATAACTTAGCTAGTGAGGTGCCTGCAACAACAGATATTTTCATGCCTGAGAATAGCATATACTGTGCACCATAATTGTCATCTCTACCACCATTAGTAGGAGTATATACACTTGAAGAAATCTGACCACCATCAACAGGTACTGCACATAAGACTGCCTTAGTCTGTGATAATTGGTCAGAGTCACTAAGATATGTAAATCCTTGAGGAGTGCCACTTTCAAATCCAAAAGAAACCCTCACCTCAGGAATTGTTATTTCATATTTAGTTGTTACTATAGCAGGCTTTATATGCATTTCACTCACAAAGTCTTTTGCTTCATACCCTTGTAGGGAGTTGGTATCAAATATACCAGAATGGCCTGCAAGCCAAGAGGCTGTACAAAATTGTTTTGTAGCAGAAGGTAGGGAACCTCCTACCTTCTCTACTGCCTTTATTTGTGTCATGAATTCTCTTCCCATACTCTTCTCATAGAATTTATCGTATCCTCAAGATATTCTATCCTGCTCTCCAGTTGCTTGTTCCTCATTACAACCTCCTGTAATGCCTTGATTGCCAGCACACCAAATCTATCATATTCTACCCACTTGGTATCATATTTATCAGCTCTGCTGTGGACCATAGTAGCATATACACCACCTAGTGACAGAAGCTGGTCAGCTTTCACACCAAAAGTGCATCTTATACCATCTTCATCAGGGTGTTCCCATATATACTTTATGACATTTAATGACATCAGATTATCCAGCACATCAGGCATACATGTGACTTCCCTTTTGAATCTCATATCAGAGCCTGAATTACCAGCACCTGACTTAAAGTCCTGATATACTGTCCATCTATTACTCTTATTAACCAGAGCTAAGTCATATTCCACAATTGTTGAAACCTCCAACATGCCCGTCTCTCCAAATCTAGCAAGAGAGCCTAGGTTACCAGCATCCTTATCTTCGTAGGCTAGCTCTGCCAATGCAGAACCCATACTGACTAACCCATTCTTTGAGGTACTTACTACACTATAAGTAGTACTCTCCCAAGGAACATACACTGAAAGTACCTTATTACCATCTGTTCCTGCACTACCTGATGGATAAGCAAGCTGGACAGGATATATTCTGTTCTGTGAACCAAAAGTAGTAGCAGCAACAGTAGATATTGTTCTAATCTCAGTGCTGGATACCTTTACACCACCTAGTGTAGTAGGTGTTGCCTTCCCTAGGGAGAAAACTGTTCCTGATAAATTAAGTCCAGCTCCTGCTGAGTAAGTTGTGTTATTGTCAGTCCAAGGGACATTGACATACATCTGATTTGAGGAATTAAGCTCAACAGGATAATTCTTGCCACTCTCAGGATACCCAATCCTAACCAATCCTAGTGTAGCTGAGGTAGCTACTCCATACTCAACTGGCTCTCCTACTGTTGGAGCATATATGTTAGTATTGGTACCATTAATATTGATGGTGCCTATCTTTGTACCTGAAGACAAAGACCTGCTGAATGACACAGCATCTGCACCTGCTTGGATTCCATCAAGCTTGGACTTATCACTAGAACTCATAAGTCCGTCGGCACTAGTAGTAGCAACATCATATATTGTACTTGTATCTGTCCATGGTACATTAACATAAGCCTTACCAGAACTATCCAACTCTACAGCATAGTTCCTGCCATTATCAGAGTACCCTATCTTTATACCTCCTAATGCTGAACTAGAAGCTTGAGGTATAGAAGTTATACCTCCTGCACCAATCTCAGTCCAAGAAGACCAAGAAGATGACTCATAAGCTCTAGTATATATCTTGTTTTTTGAATAAAGTACCTGTATAGTCGAAGAGTCATTATTCTCCAAGAGCACATGTAATGCAAACTGTGATACTCCAGAAGGTTTATTACTTATACTATTGCCATAATTGGCATAATAAACACCTAAATATTGAGTTCCCCTATATGTATTCAGGTCTCCTGAGGAGATTAACTTAGGAGAAGTTACACTTGCATTCCAATCATATATGTTCCCATTAAATATGATGACATTATCATCATCTATAGGGAAATACAACACATTGGGGTAACTGCCAGCAGAGCTACTTATTGCAGTAGCTCTGTCGGTAGATACATTTACTTTAAACTCTTTACCTTTTGCACTCATAACTTTTTTTTTTATTCTATAGTGGTGCCTGCATTAAAAGGCTCTTCACTTGTGGTAGCACTAGTCCAATTAGTCCCACTATAAGTAGCCTGTATATATAGTAAGGTAGAATTACTCAGTATCGCAAACATTCTAACCCTACTGTTAGTAGTATCATTGAATGCTGAGAATGCTACTGTATGCATTCTGTTGATGCTGTCTTTATATACTCCATGTATTACCTTACCTGCATTAAGGGCGGCATTGAAGCTACTATAGGGACCTAGAATAGCATCTATTCCACTCTGAGTGGATAGTGTGCCTCTTTCAAGTGTTTTGAGAAGCTGATAGGTCCCCTTACCATCTTCTAATTCCGTTATCATAGTAGCAAGGGCAAGTCCTTGTTTAGCAGAGAGAGGCTTTTTTGAATCTGAAGTTGATAGGTTATCAACTATATCACTCTTAGGCACATAAGTACTCAAATTAACAGTACCTCCCAACGGGTCCCAATTGTTCTGAGGAGTTGTAGAAGTACTCCATTCTGCAATACACACAACATTGGTATTTGCAGGATAAGGCTTGCCTCCTATTGTAAAGGCTGATGTGATATTCCATACATCTCCAAGTTTAGCATCGGCTGAAATATCATAAACTTCTTCTATAGTACTCTTAGTACCTTTTACCCTATATACATTACCCAAACCTGAGATTCTGTCATTAAGAGCCTTACCAGCCTTTGCTGAAAGAGCTGCTGTTGTAGAACTAGAAGTAAGGTTATCTATAACCGTTACTTTACTTCCTTCTCCATCAACTCTTGTCCACCCTGAATAATCAGAAGAAGTTATTTTTGAAACATCCTTAAGAATATATACTTCTTGGGTATTTGCAACTACTACTTGCATACCCTTATAATAGTTCTTTGCTGAATAAGTACTTGCTGCAATAAGGTCTGCTTTACTAGCTACTACCAATCTTGCATCCATAGGGGATTGTGCCCCTATCTCAAAATTAAATGGAAAAGCTACACTTCCTTTTGTTCTTGCCATAATTTATTTCCTCCCTTTTTAAGCGTTAGTCATTGTAAATCTATACTGTACACTACCACTTAATGGGCCAGTAGTAGTCAAGATATTATAAGTCTCATTTGTTCCCTGTACACTATAAGTCTTTATACCAGACTTAGCATTGTAATTAGAAGTGTCAAAAGTTTCCCATTTACCTGATATAGAATTATAGAATTCCACCTTAGTGACTTTTTTACGATTAGAATACATAAATTGCATTCTAGTTCCAGTAGCAGCTTCTGAAGCAAATTTAGCTCCCACTAAAGTATCTGTCCATTTATATAATGGAAGCTTAGTATCAGGAGTAGCAGATGTAGGAAAATTACTATCACCACTAGAAGATGAAGCACTTTGACCATTGCAATAATAGGGATATGTACCAAAGATTGTAAGATTACTAGAATTTACACTACCTGCGGGCAATGGATTAGGAGCAACACTTGCTTTGTTACCTTTAGAAGTGACTAGAGTATCACCTTGAGCATAAGCTGCATGATAATTATACTGCATTGTACCAAGAGTAACCTTTGCAGGAAGAGTTTTAGTACTTGTATTTCCTCCATAGTAAATAAAGCTGTTACCACTATCTAGGTTTCCTGCTCTATTCTTATTAGCCTGACCAACTACGGTACAAGTTCCTCTATTAAATGAAGTATTAAAGTTAGCTGCAATTGGAGCAGTAGTACCTACTTCATAAACACCATTGGAACTAAATGTATCCTTGAAGTAAATGGTTGCACTAGGAGCTTGTATAGTAGGCTGAACTTCAGGGAATAATAAATTATCAAACATCTGAGAAATAGTACTTCCTTCTAAGTCAGATACTTTAGTACCTTTATTAATACCACCAATAGTCTGAGGTACGACTAAAGAATCTGGAAGGTCTGTAGTATAAGATATATCAGATTTCTTTGCATAAGGACTTAGGTCTACTGTACCACCAATAGGGTCCCAATTATTTTCATCATGGTCAGATGTACTTGTTGCTGTAATACATACAACGTTAGTATTTGCAGGATATGGTTTACCTCCAAAGGTAAAGGCATTAGTTACATTCCAAGCATCACCAACCTTTGCATTTGTCAAAGCTAAAACCTCTGAAATATTTGTCTTACTACCTTTTATTCTATAGACAGAGCCTAACGCATAAATCTTATCATTAAGTGCTTTGCCTTGCGCAGCTGAAAGAGCCTCACTAGTACTAGTTGAAGTTAAGGTATTGTTTATAGCAGGTACAAACCTACTACCCTGAGCAACAGTCATATTTGTATAATTACTGCCACTTATAGTAACTGATATATTCTTACTGTATAAGTTAAAACCTGCGAATCTAATACCTGTAAATGATACCTTTGTAGCACTTACCTCCTGTGGAGTAATTACCCAATCTTCACTACTAGAATCAATTAAAGTTGCACCAGAGGTAAGCTTAGTAACAAGAACGTTACCACCTATATTACCCATATACCCTTTTATAGTGGCACTATCACTAGTGTTGTTAATAGCAGAAAAGTTAATGGGTATATAGTTGTATTTAAACTTACTATTGAGTACTTCACCCTGTGCCGCAGACAAAGCTTTAGTAGTATCAGTAGTAGTAAGGTTATTAACCACATCCGTTTTTGCAAGCTTTTCATCATTTAGCTTCTTTCCCATTGCGGCGGATAGTACCGAATCAGGAGAGTTCACATTTAATGAATTTACAACATCTCCAGTAGTAAGAAGTACATAACTAAGTGATTCCCCCAAAGAATAACCGCTACTAGCAGAATATTGAATAGGGATGTGTGTATGTGTTGTACCAGTACTAACAAATATATTTAGTAAAATATCGGAATCTGAAGGAGCAGTATCAACACCTATAGTAGCCGGACACAACATACCTGAAATAGGAACAAACACAAGGCTTCCTATATTTACAGCCTCTTCCCATTTATCATAGGTAAAGTCTCTCAAGAAAGATTGAATCTTTTGTAAACTAGGGCTATTCAAAAGATTATCAGCCTCTCCTAATATATACACTCCGTACTTCTTCCCATTGAACCAAATACTGTTTTCATCAGTACTGAAAGACATTAAATTAGGTGTAGCACTTTGTGCCGCTTTACCCTGTGCCGAAGTCTTTGTTACCGCTACTCTTAGTTTTTGTCCATTTGCTGCCAGTGCTCCTATGTCACTCATTGGCATAATTGAATTAACAATCTTCATTCTTTTTTTTTTTTTTTTTTACTCGATAATAATAGTACCTGCTGCTTCACTCAATAGGTCTTTCAACAGGATTATCTTATTCTCACCACCTGAGACAATGGCTATCATATCATCTTCAGATGCTTCTTCTGTTACCTTAAACTCTGTATCCTTGACTCCCAACTGAGCCAATTTGTCTCTAATTTCTTCTATTTGATTCTTAGTGAACATGTTACTCTATAATTACTTTAGAATCTTGACCTAATACAGGTTGCCACTCTCCATTGACAAAGTATAGCAACTTGCCATCCCTTAACCATAGATTCTCTATAAGAGGCTCTCTATTATGGGAAGCAACAACCTGTTTCTTTTTCATCATTTCCATACTACACCTCAATATAATCTACAAGGTACTGACCTGAGGATTGCTTCTTAATTGTAGTAAAGCACCCTCCATTAGCAGTGCCATCCGCATTATAACTACTATAGTGACAGTAGCACAATCTAGACGGTACTAAGTCAGGAGAGGAATTAGGGGCAATACCCTGTATTGGATACAAAGCATCATTACCAAAACCAGCACATTTACCACTCATGTAAATCACTTCTCCAGCATTCAACCTTCTACATATTTCAGGAGTGAAACCTGCTTCAGCCAACTGTTCTTGTGTAACATTAGGACTACTGGATACCAACTCCATTAGTTTTGTACCTGTAGGTGTAAGTACTGCAACATTAGACTTACTCTCTAATTCTGTTACCCTATCATTAAGAATCTTACCTTGTTTAGCAGATAAGGCATCATCCTTAGATGCTGAGGTTAGAGAATCGATGATATTATCCCTATATAAGACAATTCTAGAACTAGTTAACCTAATTATATCTAGCATGAATGAATACTCATACCTTGTTTGGGAACCCTCAATTATTACCGTATAATAATTCTCCGAATTATACATGACCTTAGCTGTGTAAGCTGTTGTGTTTCCAGTGTAGATGCTGGCAATAATTCTCTTATTGTCTGAGACAGCTCTTGTAAACTCATCCCAATTCCCTACAATAGATTCTACGTCTGTTGTAGACCATCCTTCTGTTGTTTGAAGGTTACCCGGTAGAACATATACATCGGAAGAGCCATTACCAGCAATGGCTTTCCAGCCATTACTAGTATAGTACTTCAACTCTCCATTATTAATCCAGAGGTCACTTGTACTTGGAGCTTTTACATCTTGTATAATATCTCTAAATCTTTTCATTGCTTATTATTGTTATTAGAAGTTGCTTTCTGCTTATTTATTTGTTTTTCCTTGAGCCTTGCATCAGTTTCAGCCTTCTCCTTATCATGCTCCAGCCTTTCCTTATCAAGCTTAAGTCTTAAATCAAATTCCCTTATCTGCTCAAGTAGTTTGTCTTTGGCCTCCTGTGAGTACTCCAATTCTGTAGAATCACTGTCTTCACTACCTTTACTCATAGCCTGCATTTGTGCAATCAGTATCTTGGTCTCATTATCTCTTCTATTGAGGGCATCTTCCTGTTGCAACTTAGCTTGCTCCAATTGAGCCTTTTGCTCTATTTCCTGTTGCTGTACCTGTAATTGCTGTTGCTGTGCCTGAGCCTGTCTTTCCTGTAGATTCCTCTCATCCTTTTCAACAAGCCTTTGCTTTTCAGCAAGTGAAGATGAGCCAAACAACTTCATAATAGTCGAGAATGTCAAAGCCTGATTCTGCAAAGCTGCTTGTGCCAAAGTATCAAGTTTTGAGTTCAGTTCCTGAATTCCATTACTACTATCCACTACAAGCCCATAATCTGACTCTGCAAACTCATCCCCATCTATCTCCATCACTTTCAAAGACCCGTCTGAGAGGATATACTGAAACTTCTTTGTTCTTCCTTTCAACGCAGCCTTACTTGTTTCAAGTAAGCATTCATATACTCTCCTCTTTACATCATCATGTGTCATAAACAGCCATTCTGTAATGTATGAGGATTGCACCATACTTCTTTCTACTCCACCTACTGTCTCTCTATTGCTTACCTGACCTTCCCTTTGTTTAGTAATACCAGCAACCTCAGTCATCTCCATCTTTATGAACTCAAGAAGGTTTATATACTGCTGTATCTGGTTACCGTCAGATGTAGGAATTGCTCCTGTAGATGCATTATTCAGGGCACCTGCGATTTTTCCTGTGGCTGCACCTAGGTTACCTTCTTTGAAGCTATCCTCAACTGCAACACCCATAGTCTTTGCATAGTACAACCACTTCTCTACATCCCAACCCTTAGGCTTTTTGGCAAAGTCAAGTCTTAATAATGTTCCCCAGTTCCTTGCCAGTAGCTTATTAAGCCTGTCATGTATAACATCATACATGTAATTATATGGCTTCATCATATCTACCAAGCTAAAGGGCCTGTTGTCATTCAGATTATAAATTGAGCCTATGATTCCAAAATGGCACCTTGAAGGGTTACTGAGTCTATTGTATTGAACTACTCTTGGCCTCATATTGACATATATGTCAGTACCAATCTTTGTTCCTTCCCAAGCCTCGTTTATGTAAAATATCTGCTCTTCTTCACCAGCATCCTTATCTACTACATAGGTCTCAGGATAGAAGTTAAATATCTCTTCACCTGTTTGAGGGTCATATCTTTTTATCTTCTTTATTCTCCTTCTTGACTTCCAATATACTCTAAGTACCCTGATATTTCCAGCAACATCAAAGGGTAATAAGGAATTGGCTATGCCATCATATCCTCCTAAGGGGTCCCAAAAGAATCCTTCTGCTTCAGTATCTATTTCATCCCCAATCATGTAGTTATTGACAAATCCATACCTTTCATCAACATTGCCCATAGAGTCTACAGCAGCCTGTCCTACATGGTCAGGTATCTTCTCTATGTACTCTATATCCTTCTTTGTCAATACGTCATAGAAAGTATCAATAACCCTGCCGGGACTCCAATAGTCCTCAATGATTATCATGTCAGCATCCTCAACCCTATTGCTATATCCTGACTTGAATATCCTAACCTTCATGGGATTCAACCTTTCAACAACTGGCTCTCCTCCTACTATGTCACATTGGTACATTTCCTCCCCTGTTGCCATTGCATCTATAAACCCTTGGTTGAGAATCAAGGGCAGATTCAACTCCTTCTTATAATGATTCAACAAGGCATTGGCTCTGATTTCTCTAATGTCCTGCCATTCATAGGTGTAATAGTCACCTATCTTCTCAAGCTCCTTAGCAGCATCCTCTTTTGATTGATAAGGGGCTGAGACCCATTCTTGCAGTCTTTGTAGTAATTCCTGTTTCTTATTATTCTCTATCTCAGAGATGGCATTAGGATTAGTTATCACTACCCTGCAATCAAAAGCTCTTTTACTCTCTTCCCCCCTCAGTACATTTAACTTACTGTTCATAATGGGATAATGTTGAATCCTGTTAGGTACAAAACTTGCCTGTATCTTTTCAGGATTCAATATCATCTCAAGGTCACTCATATGAAGCTTGCCATTAAGAAGGTCATATGCAATTTTTTTATGTATAACACTTTTCCTTACAAGATTATAATTAAAAAATGTCTTAGACTCAGCAAAGTCCAAATGCTTCTTTCTCCACCCCTTAGTCTTTTTATTAAAAGGCAGATTTTGAGGAGGCAATTGACAAAATTCACTCATACTTATATTTCCATTTATATCCCCCCTGCCTTTTTAGTCTTTCCTTTCAGGCAGTGTACAATTGCTGACTTGGAAACACCAATCTCCTCAGAGGCTTCCTTAATTGAATTAAATTCTTTTATAAACTCTCCATCTAAATTAAATTGAAGTATTATTTTTCTATGTGCTAACAAGGTATTCTCACTTGGAGCTTTCCCAAATAAAGGACTATCTTTGCCTTTTCTAAGCCTATATTTAGCTAGCCAAGGCATATCTTTTGCATAATGACCAAGAGCCTTTCTTGTAGAAACTCTTTTCTCTATAGTTTCTTTTGATGGATGTTTGCCATACATGGAGGCTTTACTACCTACGTATTTTCTGAGCTTATTCTTAGTATATTCACTAACTGTTCCTACGCCTTGTCCACCATTAGATATATTGTAGCTTAGCCCTTTTCTCTTGTAATGTCTGATAAGATATTGTTCCAAAACAATTGCTCTATCTTTGGAGGTTTTACACAATATAATATGCTCAAAATTATTCCAGCCATACTTTAGAATAGCCCTATTCATAATTTCACATTTTATGTAGCCCTTTCCTTCTCTCCATCTATTATTAACAGCCATAGAAGTTATTCCTACATAGACTTTATTATTTGTCTTATTTATATGTAGGTATACTATGTACTTCTCTTCCATATACTTCAATCTAGTTACTTTGCAAAGTTAAATAAAAATATAATCCCATGCAAGTATATAAATAATTTATTAAGTGTCCATTTCCGTTTTACTAAATTTACTGACAAGGTCAAGGATGGTAATTTCTCTTGAAGAATGGGTCTTCTCCATCATAGCTATTTTCAGCATTCTCTTGCCTGTCCCTACCTACATTACCTTGGTACTTTATCATTTTATCTTCTCTGAGGAGCATCAACATTCCCATAGCTGATATTCTATCAAAGTTACCCTCAGAGTTGTAGTTGATAAGCTCCTTTAACAGTGCCCTGTTTCTTACAGTAAACAGTCTTGGAACCATTACTTCCTTACTTTCTCCATCAATAGTCTGAATAACAGGAACTGGGGACAGTAACCAACTTCTCAACCTACTTCTTGCATAGGCATTTATGGCAGGTGAGGCATTAGTACCTTTACTGTTATGGGTAGTTATAAAGTCTCCTATAAGATAACAGGAATCCATAGAATCCACAGTTACACACTTGGCTTTCTCTTCTCCTATATACTTTATATCGACTATTCCAGTCTTATAAGCCCTATTCTTTGTAACCCTCTGCTTGCAAAGTTTCCTATTCAACTTAAACATAGGAGTACTTGTATAAAAGACAATTTTGTAATATTCTCCATAAGAATTGAGTTGAATCTGCTTATTACAGTTAATTCCCAAGCTTCTAGCTACTTCCATTACATCATCACATAATTGTAGGGATGTGGTGGTATATTCAGGGTTTCCTCCATATCCTGTATGACCATCAGTGTCCAATAAACCTTGTAATAAAGACAGTCTTACTTCCCTGCTGTTGTATTTATATTCATCAGGTATGAATTTATTATGGGATAATTTGTCAATTAACTGATATTCTGCCAATATCTTTCCTACATTGGGAACTAACCATCTATGATGCCTATCATCGTAAGTCTTTACTTCAAAAGGGATGTACTTCCTATATTCTTGCAAATCCTGCAAAGTAGAGGTAAAATATGCTTGGTGGTGTTTTGATTGTGTAAAGCATCCATCTCCAAGCATTATTCCCATAAAATATGGAGGTAACTTTGTATTTCTTTCTGAGAAATCAACTCCCATATTTGCAGGTATGTAATATTTGCATTCCTTATAGTTACCTCTTATCCTAAAATAGTCTTGTATCATTTCCTTTGTACTGACTACCTTATCTATTCCACTATAGGTAATTACTTTCCATAGGTGGTTTCCTGAAGCTTTTATTTTTCTACCATCTTTGAGGGTTATTTCATATATACCTGTCATATCATCAAAAGGTATGTCTATAACTCTTGTAGTACCTCCATAAGTACTATATAATAAGTCTCCCACCTTAATATCTCCCCACCTTTTGATGCCATCAGGAGTATAGACTTTTTCTGAATATGGGTGTGCCTTATTACCTATCCCATCTTTCATCATCTGCTTCTCCTTCAAGAAATCCAACACATCTGTAAGCAGATAAAGGCTATTTCTTGTCGAGAAGTGAGAAAATAAGCCTTTCTTGTTATACTCGTAGTTCAGTCTACCATTATAGAAGAGGCACAGTTTTCTGCAAATTTCATAGTAATCATCTGCAAAAGAAGGTCTTCCTGTGTACTCAGCTACTATTCTATCAGTCCACAAATCCAATACAAATATGGAACCTAATGACATAGTATTTGACTCATCATCATCATAAGGGTCAGCACCTAATATATACCTGTCATTGTAAGGTTTGTTGGTATTCTTATCAATCTCAGGCATCTGAAATATCTCGATAGCTCCCTCAATCTTATTGTCCTTATGTGGGAAATCTCTGATAGGCTGTGCAGAAGTAGGCTTATACTCCACTTGGCCATCCTTGCCAAATACCAAATCGCCTACATAGACATCATTATATTCTGTAGGATTGGAATCCAGTTGACCTATTCTTTCAGTCAAATCAGCTACAGGGAACATGTTTACACCTGTCTTCACAATAGCTTCAGCAGGTGTAATAGGAACCTCAGCAATAGTCTTGATAATAGTATTAGGGTCAGTAGAATTATACTTTACCCTGTATCTGTTCATAAGAATCTCAATCAGTGCCTTGATAATATCAGATACCCCATCTTCATTGTAGCATCCTTTTCTGTTTACATAACCGGGGAAGAAGAACACAAAATAAGGCTTACCCTGATTATACTTATCAAACACATTAGGTAAGGCATACATATTGTAACCCCTTGGATTATACATGATTTCTTGGGCACCAGCAAAGTCTGATTCATTATCACCAGCAGTACCTAACATATAGATTTGTCCAAAGATAATATCACCATCCTGTACTGAAGGTAACAATACATTATATAGGTCTACAAGTCTAGGGAAAGTACCAAACTCCTCGATAAGAATCTTGGCAGCTCTCTTACCTCTCAACTTAGATTCATCATCCTTAGATGATACACCTAAGACTGTATTCTGAGTGCCTCTTTCAATATCCAACTCCATATCCTTATACCCCATTGTCCAAGTCATTTCCTGTAAAGAGTTCTTTAATCTCTTTCTTGGGAACTGAGTATTAGTTGCACAGAAGTTAGCCATATCTACAAACTTATTAAGTACACCATCCTTGGTTAGATACTCCTTCTGATAAGCAGTTACTACACCCTTTACTTTCTCATGTGCATCCTTATTCTCACCCACTACAAATATGTGATTGAGAATTGATGCAAGACTATATGACTTACCTTTACCTCTGGATGCAAGCTCAGCCATGTGCTGACCTCCTTCAAAGTTGTTGTAAAGGCCACCATTTGATGCTTGGTCTAAGCAATGGAATCTCCAATATATACCTTCCCAGCACTCAGGTAATGACTCTACTCTATCTGCCCTCTTTGACTTCCTCTTTTTACCATCCTTATCTTTATACTCCCTAATCTTGGATAGCATCATAGGAGAATAATTAAGGAACCAATACAAATATCCTGTAACCCATTCTCCATCAGATTCCCTTACATATCCATCCCAAATCCTTCTTCTCTCTTCTCTTATCCACTTACCATATTCACTATTAGGATTGGCATTAGGTCTAAGGTTGGTAAATGTACCATACTTCTCATAATGTATAGCAGATGGCCTGAAGTAATCCATATTCTCAAGTATATGGGGATTGACTAAATCTACAATAATTCTACCCTTATCATCCCTTGGCCTGTCTTTGGCATATTCTCTTGTAGGACTTATCAGTCTCTTGACAAACTCTACATTATTTATAATATCAAATAATTGGTCCTGAACTTCCTGAGGAAGGCTATTAACCAATTCCTCAGTAAGCTCAGTCTGATATTTGTTCATTTTAATCCTCTGAAATTCCATTATATTCTCCCCTTATGACTTCATCATAGAATGATGAACCTACCCAATTAAACAACATTTCAGATAATGTAACACTCATATCCTTATTCACAGACTCTTCCTGACCAGTAAGAGACCTTACTGTATGCTTTAGTGTAAGTACCTCATATGTCTTGAAATCTTTGACAAACCAAACAGTATACTTATAAGTCTTCAAAACCTTAAAAGTACTATGTGGGATAATCTCTCTTTGCAAAACCAAATGGCCTGTAGTCTGAATGTCTAAAACTTCTCTTCTTCCCTTAATATGATTATTAAGTCCCTCTATAAAGTGTTCTAACATAATTATATTGCTAAGTCATCTTCAAATATTGTCTTCTCTCCTGAACCTCTCATCTTTCCTGAGTTTCTTATTTCTGAATTGAGGGCCTTTTCTGCTTCATCCAAGTCCTTGACAAGTGGAGTAATCTGCTTTACAATGCTGGTAATCTCCTTAAATTCCTTTACTTCAAGACTGTCAAAATCAATGCTCCTAAGCTTTGCCCTGAACTTATCAACCATGAATCTCGTGTCTTCAAGAAGTAAAGCGGAGATTGGCTTAAAGGACATGTAAAACTCCATAGCATCCTTTACTACTTTATCAGGCTCCCATTTGGGAGGCATACCTTCTCCCTCTTTAATAGCTTCCTTTCTCTCATCCTCATCAACAAGATATTGGTAATCACTTCTAGGGTCACAGAAAAAATATATAAATCCCAATTCTGCGATTGCCTTATCCTTGTTAACAGTCCTATCTCTTTGCCAAATTTGCTTGAATGGCTTTAGGGCAAGAGCTTCCTCAGATATTATTATCTTATATCCTTCGTATCTGAATAATTTTATCATAAAGTATTGGTAAAAAAAAAGAGTATCAGAATAGTATTCCTGATACTCTTTTGTATTATACAATTAGTCTTTTCTTGTCTGGTTGGATAATTGGAGATGGAGTAGGGTCAGGAACTTCTTCCCACTCCTCTACCACAAAGTCTATATCCCTGTCTTGAAGGAGTAGACATTGCTGTCCATCCATTTCAACAACATCAAAGTTGTATTTGATAACTGGATTATCAGTTACAATTCCATCTTTTAGTGTACCTTCTCTATGCTGCTTGACTGCATATCTTGTTGGGTTTATGCAAACCAAATCTCCAACCTTTATATTCCTTACTGAATCTCCCACTGCAAGAACAGTCTGGTATTCTTTTAACCCTCCTTGCTGTTTTGTGGTATCAATAAGTCCACCTTCAGTCACTACATCATGCTCATACTTGTTCATAGTAGTGATAAGTGCAGTGAACATTGGCCTTATCTTTTTAACCTTTAGCATTTCTTCTCCCTTAACTGTTTTATAATCTTAAACCTTTTCTTAACTCCCAACATTCTATCATAGGTACAAGTCAACTTACCTAATGAAGGAATATTAAAGTTTGTTTTCAACTTAGCAAAATCCTCCTCATCAATATCTTCCTTTAATGGCAAGGATTGTATGGATTGGTTAATGAATAACCAAAATGCCCTGTATGTTCTATCTACTAGCTTAGCAGGCAGGTTCAACTCACTGGAAACCTTACCAATTATATCAGAATATATCATTTTAACTCAAAGAGTAATAACAACTGGAAGGCATCATTATCTGCATTGATATTAGGGATGAATTTGGGATTTATCTTGCCATCTACTATGACTTTGTTCTTCCTTAATTTACCCAAAATTACTTGAAAGTGTGGAAGAGTAATATTACACTCTTCCCTCACCTTCTTCTTTGTATCCTCACTCATTGTAACCCTATCAAGTATTTCACTGTCCTTGATAACTTTACTGAGTTCATATCTTTGCTTCACAAAAGATGCAGCAACATCTATCTCTCTTTTGGTTAACTTATGAAAAGGTTCTAGGAACATGAACCAATACCTGAAGAAGCTTTTGTCTAGAGAGCATGGTACTCTTGCTATATTATTAGGCTTCTCCATGATGATATTTACTTTTCTTCCTTACCCTCTTCCTTGGTGTCCTCCTCAGGAATTGCCATTATATTTTCAATCTCCTCTGTACACTTATTCAAGAAATCCGGCTTAAATGCGTGGCCATTTTCTACCACCTTAAATAAATAGTTAAGTCTTTGGAATGTATTCTCCAGATTAGATTTCTGAAGGCTCATGTACAACTGCTTAACTTGTTCACTCAATTGATGAGCCACATTCTCCAACTGTTCATAACTCATCTTAGATGGCTGTTCCTGCCTAAGTTCTTCCTTTTCTCCCATATCATTTTATATTTAATAGTTTTCCAAATATTTGTGTCCGTACCTGTTCCTGTAATTAGTCTCCCACTCTTCTATTAAGCACTCCCCAATATCAGTAGAGCCACACTCATCACAATAATCCGAATCCTTCATCCTAGGTACAAATCTCACCTTCAAGGATAAACAATGCTTGCAATATAGAACAGGCTCCTCATTATAGGTATTCTGCCCTTCTGTGTTTGAGTTGTCCATATATTGACTTCTTTACTTCATTCATTACTCTGCTGTGGTGCCCTTTCCTTCTGCTAGTATTAGCTCTGTTATTGAAAGGTCTCTTAGGACATATAGTGCCTGAAGGAGATACTAACCCTTTTCTTATGGCTCTCCTAATTGATTTAAACTTACCAACAGCTCTATAATCTCTTAAATTAAGAGTCTCTGTAAGTGGGTTCTCTACTGTAAGCGAGTCCTCTACTATATCTGCCTTGTTTCCCAGATACTTCTTGAACTCCTCCTCACTCATCAATGCTCTCTCTACTAAATTAAGCTTCTCCTCCATAATAGTATATTAATACATACTGACCTCTTTCCTCTAAGAGAGAGACTATATCTTCTCTTTTAATCCCTAAGGAATTGGCTTCCTTCACAATTCCCCTAAGATTATCAGCAGTCAAAGCACGCATAATCTGATGCACTTCTTGGCCCTTCTCTATCTTAGTCCTTGTCATTCTACTCTTTTCCATATCAATTTAAACTAGTTGCGGAGAAGTGAATCGAACACTTGGAGTCCAACTTATGAGACTGGATTGAATACCAATTCTCTCCGCGATGTTAGAGTGGGATAACAGACTCGAACTGTCAAATTAACCTTGGAAGGGTTACATGTTACCATTACACTAATCCCACATTGAGTAGATAATCAGACTTGAACTGACCCCTTGACATTGGCAATGTCATATGCTACCGCTAACACCATATCTACAAGAGCCTAAGATTTGGGTAACTGGTACTTAGGCATTGCAAGTATCACCTTAGCTTGCACCCCTAATCACCTACATCTACTGAACTCTAATTTTAGTTTCAGCTTTTTAATTTAAGTTGGCGCAGGTCAGCTCCTGCTAGATTTACCTAGTAGCATTAGGTGTTACTCTCTCACTGTAGGTAAGACAGCTTTTAGTAACTTGTGAGTCCCCTAAAGGATTTGAACCTTCTCTTCTTGTTTACAAGACAAGCTTGCTAACCATTAACACTAAGGGGACGGTGTCTTAATATGGTCTTATATCACATAAGTGGAACAAGTAATCATACTTGTTGATGTTCTGAATGAAAGTCTCACATTCTGAAGTAATACCCTTATAGATAACATCCTGTGGTATCTTAGCATAAAATGCTAAGGTGGCAGATTTAACCTCTGCTATAAATGTGTAAGCATTCAATGTATCACTTGAAGTGCCTTTGATAGCATTAGGCTGCATCTTACCTAGGATGCCCATGTAACCTTCTGCAAGACTATCTTGGTAGTCTGATAGGATTTCAAGGAACTCATCAAGATATACATGTATATTCTTTTTAGGAGCTGCCCAATGTAGATTCTTACATTTAGTCTTCCAACCTTCAATCTGATTCAAGAAATCTATGAATAGTTGTGAAGAACCGGATAACATATCCCTATCTGATTCTATTGGAGTAAATAAACTCTCTTCCTCAAACATATTCTCTTATTTTAATAATGCAAAGTTAAGTAAAACTTATGATATAACCAAGCATTTACTTAATTATTTTCAAATTATTTTTAGTACCCCCTAAGAGACTCGAACTCTTACCTTACTATTACTTCAGCATAGCTTCTAAGGCTATTGTGTCTACCTGTTCCACCAAAGGGGCATTAGGTGGGTACTCAAAGAATCGAACTTTATTCTTGAGATTTTCAGTCTCACGCAATGTCACCAGACCTGCCCAGTACCCAAATGACTTATTTGCATCTCTACCTGCATCACCTTCCATAAGTCAAGGACTTTGATTTCTATTGAAGTGGGGCAGAAAGGAATCGAACCTTAAATAGCCCATGGCAGCAGATTTACAGTCTGCTTTAATTCACCACATTAAAGCTACCCCTAATTAGTTTACCTCCAAATGAAGGGTTATTCCGGTATTGGAATAGACCCTGTAGGAGTCATCATCTGACTCTTAGCAATGATTCTTACATAAACATTACCAGCTTTTTTAATAAAAGAAAGAACTCTTCTCATAACTGTAAAATTTGGAGTTAAACAATTATGTTTTCCCACTAGGAGTCGAACCTAGTTCCAGAGATTAAAGGTCTCTAGCATCACCACCAATGCTTTAGGGAAATGAGTGTTCCCACTGGGACTTGAACCCAGAGTCCACAGTTTAAGAGACTGTTGCTTTAACCAATTCAGCTATAGGAACATTAGTACTCACTAATGGATTTGAACCATTGACCTTGAATGTATAAGATTCCTGCTCTAACCTACTGAGCTAAGTGAGTATATTAAGGCATTAACCTAGTTCTGATGAGTGGACTCGAACCACTAACTACTGCCTTATGAGAGCAGCCTTCTACCATTGAAGTACATCAGAATATAGTTGGCACACAAGGAATTGAACCTTGATTACTACCTTATCAGAGTAGCTTCCTGACCATTAGAAGATGTGCCAATAATGCAGATTCTAAAGGAATCGAACCCATAACTCTTCTTTTGGAGAGAAGTGTTTTGCCAATTAAACTAAGAACCTAGAATTTGCGGGGATAAAAAGAATCGAACTTTTATCTCTTGGTTAACAGCCAAGTGCATAGACCTTCCAGCTATATCCCCATTAGTTGCTCCTATAGGACTCGAACCTATGACCTTTTCCTTGTAAGGGAACTATTCTGAACCACTGAACTAAGGAGCATTGATAGGGCAGTTTCTTTAACCTCTAACTACCCAAAAGATGGTTCAAGCAAAGCTTAGTATTATGAAAAACAAGAAAACATAGTGTGGACCTTGTGAGATTTGAACTCCTCTAAAACATTGCAAATGTCTTGTGCTAACCTGATTACACTACAAAGCCCATTCAAGTATGGGTACTTGGACTCGAACCAAGGACAACTGGCTCCCAAAGCCAGCATTCTACCTACTGAATTACACCCATATATTGCGGAGAGCAGTGTACTTGAAACACATACATTTTATTGTACTCACCCTTTAGCAGAGGGGATTGCTACCTCAGCAATTTACTCTCCATATTGCTCTTATCAAATAAGTAATCTCTATAATCTCTTTGATTTGTAGCTGTTTTGACCACTCTAAATGGATATGTAAATGATATTGAAGATTTATTACTTATTTCACTGAATGGTACTATTAATAATAAATCCAATACACTATGATACAGTACAAAATAATCTACCTCCTTATCAGTATAATTATGTACTTTATATCTGTTTCCAGTGGTTACTACTATTGACCTAAGGTTCCAAGTTATTATGGATTGCTCACTTATAGCAGCAGTAGTTTTACATTGTATCTTGTTTAGTTTACCATTAAATTCAGCTATTAAGTCTGCTGATTCATTGTCACCAAATGGTATATAAACAGGGATACCTAATTCTACAAATTTAGCTAAAGCTTTAGCTTCTCCTATATTACCTATTCTTTTGCTATTCATGCGGAAAGATGAGGTCCCGACCCCCAAACATTTTACTGTTCCCTTAGTTTTCAAGACTAGGCTGAATCCCATTCAGTTACCTTTCCATTTGCCTAATCACCGCTGTGATATAGGACTTTCTTATAAACGGGGCAGATTATGAGGGAATTGAACCCTAGCCTTCACATTGACAGTGTGATATGCAGACCACTACACCACATAATCTATTAGTAGGGAAGTAAGGACTTGAACCTTATCCTTAGCCTTGAAAGGGCTATGACCTAACCCATAGTCTACATCCCCATAACAAGTACCCCCTATAGGAATCGAACCTATATTCTAAGTTTAGAAGACTTATGTACTGTCCTTTGTACTAAGAGGGCATCTTCTTGTTGTCTTGGCAGGACTCGAACCTACAATGTGGGGACCAAAGACCCATGTGTTACCTTTACACCACAAGACAAAATAAAGAAAAAGAAGTACTACCTTTATGTTAGAAATACGCAAGTATGAACAGATTATCAAGAAAAAAAAAGGTAGTACTTCTTTAATCCTAAAACACATTTCTTATCTTCTTCTCTTTGACACTGCAAAGGTAAGTATTATATTTCAAATAACCAAACTTTTTCCCAATTATTTTAAACCCAAAGTATCATTTTCTTGTCTTGAAGGAGTAAAGAGGGTTAAATTATTCTTTATTTATATACTTCTAAGTAATTCCTGCTAACCTATTAGCCCACCTTTCTGTGTAGAATTTATAATAATCCCATTTAATTCCAACTTTTCTACATAAGTGAAGAGATATATTATTTAGTAATGATGGAATGCCTATTATTATTAGGTATAAGGGGCCTAGTATATCAGACTGTTTACTATGTCCTAACTCATGTTTAATGGATTTCTCAGAAGAATGTGGGCGTATAAATATAAAATCTCCTAAAGATATAGAGGAGGGTAATAATGTATTGATAATAAAAATTCTGCTATCTATGCCTTTCTGTATAGAATATGAACATATTACACCCTCTAAGCATAATGCAACAAAACTTTGTGGAAATTTCCACACCCATCTTAACAGTTTCTCCTTTAATAATTCTTTAGTTATTCTCATAAAAAATCTACGTAAGTATAATATTCATTATTAAATGTTGGAGTATCATTATATATTTTTTTCCATAACCAAGGTATTGGTAGGTAAGTATGCCAACTTCTACCATCTAGAGGTAGAAAACCCTGTATTGTCTTTATAGGCAAGTCTACTTTCAGTATATCATATCTATATTTAATTCCTTGGGAATTTTTACCATATTTTATTGCTAAATATTGCCAAGTTATATTAGGGTATTTCTTTTTTATATATTCATAGTATCCTATGAGAGATTGGTGCTGTAGGAAGGTATTAGATTTGCCCTCATATGTTAAGGATACTAAACAGTTCCCATAATTATTTATTTGATTTAATATAGATTCTAAAGTCCTCTTTGATGACCAAAGGCCATGCTTACATATAACAACTTTATCCTTATCTTGTTTAAATCTTATATCAAACATTGTACAACCTGCATTATATTGCTCTTCTATAGTTTTTGACTGTGTCTTAGAGAAGGGAGTAACTAACCAACTTAATATTCCTTTGCCCTTCTCACCTGTGGCACTATTATGTGTTCCTATTAATAAATTTCCCATTTTTATTATTTGTAATTTTATCCTATTACCCTTTATTCCAACAGAATCTAGAATTATCAAACCTTTTCTTAAAATATAAAGAGACCCTGCCAGCATTATGGCTTGCATCCTTATAATCAGTCTTTTACCCCGTTTATATATTATTAGTTCTCACTCTGTGTTATCTCTGTAGTCTTTTACACCACCCTTGAAGACTTGGCCTAAAGCTCGGCTAAATACTTATTTGTAATCCTCTTCAAGTGGGGCACTTGCCTGTAGCCTTCTTAGTATCCTTTACTTTCCTAAGCTGCTGTGCCCAAGTAAACTCCTGATTACAAGGGGTCATCTATGCTTTTAAGAGTTGATGATTCTCTATCCTGAAGTACTTGCTACTCCAACACAACTGCAAAGGTAAGTAAAAAATCTGATATATGCAAATATATAACAATAATTTAGAATAATTTTTTTTTTATAATATTTTTTTTTTGTGATATTTCTATGAGGGGTGGTAACACCAACCTCACCTCCCCCATCACTTAGCCCATGGGGGTCCTACCCCCTTAGGTTAAAAATTCACATTATTAACAATTAACAAATTACATTATGGAAAGAAATCTAGTATTCAATGACACATTGACAGTTGAGCAGTTTAAAGCAGCAATGCATGTAGATAAACTGAGTGTTAAAAAGAATCCCAAGACAGGCAAGTTATTCTTTGCCTATGGTGCAAAGACTGGAGCTGTAGCAGCCAAAGGTATTCCTCATAATCCTATGGTCAGCAATGTTACTACTCCTGATGGTGACAAATTCTGGCTTCTTCATGAGGAAGGCCAAGGTGGAGCACCTGTATTGGCAATTTTCTAAAGTATCAAGGGTTAGCAGGCAGAAGTGCCTGCTTACCCTTTTCTTATTTCTTATCTTATCATTTAGACATTAATAGGTTTATCACTTAAACATTAATAGTATTTGTTGTGTAAAAGTATATAAGTAGGAATTAGTTACCTCTTAATATAACTTCTTAGATATGCTACACCTCATATTATGTAGTAAGCAATATTTACAATAAGTAATACTCTTACTAAGTCTAACATGGTGATATAGAATAAGATAAGAGAACAAGTAGATGGTAAGATTTTCTAAATAAACCCCTTCCAGTAAGACTATCATCCTTACATTAGAAAAGTAACAAATGGGGTAATACATAGTTGTTTTTACTGTGTACAATAACCATTCATCCTTGAAAAATTAGCAAACAATTAAATTTTACCTGTTATGAGTAAGGAAATAAATAACAAATATGGGTCACAGACAAAAGAAAATCCCAGAGAATTCACCAAAGAATTTACTTTTGATGATAGATATGTTTACATAAATGGGGCAACATATATAGACCATAGTTGGTAATAAGTTTACACAATAATTTACAATCAAATGAATAAAATATCATGCTATAATGGCATACTTTATAAGATAGAGTATAAGCCAGAGTTATCTCAAAAAGATTACACACAGAGACATGTGTATCACATTAAGACTAATGATAAGAACTATCTTCGTGCTCACAATGCCATAAAATCTATTATGAATGATGGCTCTTGGGAAAGAGGAGAATGGGAGATGTGGAATGACCAGCAGCCTTCAATGGAAAATGCTTTGCATACCTATCATGAGTTTAAGTACAATGAAGAGCTTGGCGTATATGTATATACTTTTATCAGACCTTATGATGATTAAGTTATGAAGAAGGAAGAATACTATATGATAAGAGAGTACAATCAGTACTCTCTTTGCAAGCACCTTAATAATGGGATGTCTATAAGTGTCACCACTATCTATGCTAAAAACTCAGGAGAAGCTGAGTCTATGGCAAGAATAAATGGTATAAAATATGACTTCATTCTTGAAACTAAACTCATAAAGTAGTATGGCAAGAAAGCATACATATCACAAAGAAAACTGTGATTGTCTCATTAGAGAGATTATAGTAGACAACTATGGGAGAGAAATAATACTTGGTGGCCAGCATGCATTCCAATACAGTATAAGTATAATATCTATTACAGGCAAAATCACTACAACTAATTATAGGAATGGCAAAGAAGCTAGGAAAGAGTTCTACAAATACAAAAGAAAGAAATGAATATCAATTCTATTTTCAAAAGAAAGCATAAGTATCTTGTGACATTCTATAAGCCTTCAAGAGTTAGAAAATACATATGTACAAGGACTATTGGGAGCGCATTACAATTTGCTCTCAAGAAGTCCTTTAAATATGGAGTATTTACAATCAAAAGATTAGATAAATAAAATATGACATGAATAATTTATGTAGTCTACACCAAAGAGTACCTCACATCCAGGCAGATTATAGGTGCTAATTTAAAGAAATATGCCTTCTTGTGTGATTATTCCGAGGTGAAAATAGATGACCTAATAGATTCACCAATGTATAGCACTCCAATGCAGGTAGTTTCAATATCTCCCTGTGAGAGTTTAGCAGATACTGTAGTGAATGGCATTCCTCTAAAACGCATTATTATTAGCACCATTAATAATATTAAGGTAGGACAGTTAAACAACAATCAAAATTCAAGTAAAATGGAAAAGAAATCTATATTCAGCAGCTTTATTGAGAAATACAAATCACAGTTTATTCCTGAAAAGGACAACACATTGAAAGTATCCATGGACGGAAATATCTGTGTGCCCATGAATAGTGAGTATGTAGGTATTGACAATGATAATAATCTCATCAGCTATCCTGAAGAGATGTGTATAAGTGTTCCTGTATACTTGGTGAACAAATCCTATGCTCAAGTAAAGATTGGAGATGTAGTCAAGGTTAATAACAGCTACTCAAAGGTTGTGAAGAAGAACACAAATGGCAGTTTGTCTTGTTTATCATATTCCGGCTACATGCAGAACAAGAAAGAAATCAAGGATTTCATGCTTGGCCAATCATTCATCAAAGTAGTCATTAACATGTTCAGTAATATACAGGTAAATGGAGTCAATCCTATGATACTGGCTATGGCAGAAGATGGCATAGATATGAAAGACCTCATGATACTACAAATGATGCAGGGTAGCAATGATGGTCAGATGAATCCTATGTTTATGATGGCTATGATGGACAAAGGTGGAAATAA